>ENA-UERG01000296-UERG01000296.1-human-gut-metagenome-genome-assembly--contig:-NODE-296-length-50229-cov-10.055790_pt1 | contig 50229 bp, 43 predicted proteins | sample MGYA00242954_ERZ507954 | MGnify/ENA primary metagenome ERZ507954 (study PRJEB26167, sample SAMN06115478) | human gut metagenome | host: Homo sapiens | place: China:Sichuan | collected 2015-01-21...
GCCTGGAAAAGCCACTCTACTTTGACCCTTTTGGCCAAACAGAATTTACCCACCTTGGCCATAATATGATTGACCCTTTAAAGTCCTGGTGTTGGGGGTCAATTTTATTTTACCCTTTTAATTCTCTATTTTTTATTAGATCTTAACTTGCGCATACTTTCACCGTACAACTCTATGGTATGTGCCGTATGAATGATTCGGTCAAGGATGGCGTCGGCTATTGTCGGGTCACTAACCATGTCATACCAGTTGGACGATGGGTACTGCGAGGTTATGATAGTGGATTTCCTTTCATGCCTGTCCTCTATAATTTCGAGCAGGATTGGACGTTCCTTGGTATCAAGAGGTACAAGGAACAGGTCATCAAGGATGAGCAACTGACAACGCTCAATCTTCTTGAGCTCAGTCTCAAGTGTACCTTTGACTTTGGCAACCTTCAGTGCGCCAAGTAGTTTTGGCGCATTGGCATAAAAAGTACGGAACCCCCTTTTGCATGCCTCGTGGCCAAGGGCACATGCCAGATAGCTTTTCCCTGTACCTGAAGAGCCGGTAATGAAGAGGTTCTGCCCCTTATGTACAAAGTCAAGGGTGGCGAGGCGTTCCATCTGATTGCGCTCCAGCCCCCGGTTTGTGGCATAGTCAATCTGTTCGAGATAAGCCTTGTATCGGAACGCCGCATTCTTGGTAAGCCGCGCTATGGCAGCCTGGGCACGGTAATCCCATTCTCGTGCAAGGAGCATAGAAAGGAAAGTGTCCGCAGTCATGGACTGCGGGGTGGTGCCGGCAAGGCTTTCTCTGAAAGCCTCCGCCATGCCGTGTAATTTCATGCGGCCCATTAAATCCAGTGATATGGTGTTTTGGTCCTGTTGTCCCGTTACGGGAGCTGTCTTATTATTTGTTTCCATAAATTTAGCTTTATTGTTCCTGTTTGTCTTTTCTGTAATATTCACGCCCACGTATATTTTTGTGGGTCAGTGGCATCGGGGGAGCCATGTCAGGCTGTATCCTCCCGTCCTCATCTGGAAGGAAATCCGCGTCTTCTCCCAGTTCAAGCACCTCTCGTAAGGCCTGATACCCGTATTGTAGCCTCTGGTCTGCGCAGGCGCAGGCAGCGACCAGACGGTCACGGCCATATTTTTTCTCCAGCGTCAGTATGCCCCGACAGGATCTGAATGCTTTTGGAGGATATTGCATGACATGCTCCACTTCCCGAAGATAATTCAATACGATATTGTCTATTTCCGAGGCGCGCTGGAAGAGTTCCTCCAGATCCTTGTCATAAGGGCCATAGTGTCCCGGCAGGTTGTGCTCTTTTTTCCAGGAATAGGTGTAGGGGATGTCACAGCGGTCGTGAGTGGCGACAAGGCTCATGCCACAGTAGATTTCCACCGTGTCGGCATCATAGAGAATCGTCACACGCCTTCCTACATATTCCTTGGGGACACTGTAATGGTGTCTGAACAACGAAACATAAGAGTTCTTACCCACGGTCATGAGTTTTCTTTCTTTCATTACGTAACGTTTCTGGGGAAGCGGACGGAGATAGTCCTTCTCGCCACTCAGGAACATCTCCTTACGTGACATCTCCCGACCGGCCATCACCTTTTCATTGAAATCAAGCAGGGAAATGCGGATGGCGGCATTGAGTCCGTCCAGGCTGGAGAATGTCATCCCCTCTATATCAAGGTAAACGGAACGGTAGAGAAGTTTCACGGTATTCTCAACCAGGGCCTTGTCCTTGGGGTGGCGTACACGGGCAGGATAGACCGCACAGCCGTAATGCTCGGCAAAGGCGGCGAAATCATCGTTGATGACCGGCTCGTTACGGTCGCTCCGTATGACAGCCGCTTTCAGATTGTCGGGAACGATGGCCGCCGGGACGCCCTCAAAATATTGCATGGCGTTCTCACATCCCCTTATCAGGTCTTCCTTGCGCTGTGACCATACGGCTTCACAATAGGTATAATGACTGAACGGCAGGACAGCGACAAAGACCTCGGCCTTCTTCGTCTCGCCTGTCATCTCATCGACAACTTCAAGCCTGTCACCGGCAAAATCAACATACATCTGGTCTGCGGCATAGTGCTCGACATGGCCGACGACCTTGATGTGGAACTTGTACTGGCGGACAGCCCGCTTGAAGGAAGACAGTTGAAGACCGTCAGGATATTCAGCATGATACTCTTTAAACAACTTTCTGACACTCATTCCTTTGCGCGTCAGGCGGGATACATATCCGGGAAGCAAAGCCTCCAATTCAATCCTTTTGGAAGAAGGCTCCCGATGTCGGGATTCCGTACCGCCAAACATCTCATGCAACTGCTCCTCGGAGAGGGAGAGAAGCTGTTCGATGCTTTTCCCACTTGAAAGGAACAGACGTACATACTTGCGGACTGTGTTACGGGAAGTATGGAACGTGGCTGCCGTTTCCTTGATACCCATCCCAACCGCATAACATCTTAAAATGTTCTTGATTCTTTTATTCATTTGTATAGATTTTATTATTACCCCTTACACCAGGACTCGGGTTCTTAAATCTACACAAAAAATCTCTAATAACTCTTGTGTTAAGCGGTTAATGTTATTTGGGCCAAAAGGGTCAATCATATTATGGCCAAAGGGGTGAATTCTGTTTGGCCAAAAGGGTCAAAGTAGAGTGGCTTTTCCATCGTGTACAGAAAATAGAGAATGAATCAATCGCTATTTTTCAAACCCAGCACAATATCAATACCACACACCGCTATGTGACCACGTTAGTAACTTATGGTGAATCCGTCATGGTATGGAATGATGAGGATTCTGGGGCTTACCGGGAACGACGTGTACGGACTGATTCCATGCTGCAAACATTACGTACACAATGTAAGGATTTCATACAACCCGAACAGATAGATTCTCTTCGTACATTGTTAGCAGCTAAAGAAGACCATCTGTTTCAAATAATGGAAGCGACCCGAGAACAAAAGAAAACGGATAGCCTTCTATTTCATCAAAAACCGACTGTAACGACACAGACAACCACCCGGACCGTTACCCGAAAGAAGAAAGGTATCGCCGGATTCTTCGGTGGCAAGGAAACCGTACAGATGCCGGTTGTTACAACCAGGCAAACCGCACCGGATAAGGAACTGATCTCGTTGTTGAATAAACGGAAACGGGACATAGAAACTTATACGGACAGCCTGCGGTTGTGCAATAGGGAACTCAACCGGAAATTGCGTTTACTTATTACAAGTCTGGATGAGCAGACATGGAACGCCTTCAGGAGCAAGGAAGAGCGTCTGAAAGCTTCCTACGAACATTCGACTTTGGTCATTACCGGCTTGATTATATTCTCAATCATCCTGTTGTTCATTTCGTATCTTGTCATACAACGGGATATTAAGGTCAAGGCAAAAAACAGGAAGCATCTGGAAGAAACGATAGAGCAGAACATCGCGCTGTTAGAAATGCGGAAGAATATCATCCTGACAATCTCTCATGACATCCGCGCCCCTCTGAACGTAATCAGCGGCAGTGCGGAACTTGCCGTGGATACCCGTGAAAAGAAACGCAGGAACACGCACCTGAACAACATCAGGATCGTGTGCCGGCACGTTGTACACCTGCTTAACAACCTGCTGGACGTGTACCGCCTGAACGAGGCCAAGGAAACCCGCAACGATGTGCCGTTCAACCTGAATGCCCTGTTGGAACGCATTGCCTTCGGCTTCTCCCACGTAATCAATAACAAAGGCATCCTATTCAATCACGATTTTACCGGTACCGATGTCAAGCTTTGCGGTGACGTGGACCGTATCGAACAGATTCTGGACAACCTGCTTAGCAATGCCGTCAAATTTACAGAAACCGGCACAATCAGCTTGAATGCTCGTTATAACAAAGGGGAGTTGGTGTTGGAAATCAAGGATACCGGCATTGGCATGAGTGAAGATGCGCTTTTACGTATCTTCCGCCCGTTTGAACGATTGGGTTCCGTCAGAAACGCGGAGGGTTTCGGATTGGGCCTGCCGATAACAAAAGGTCTTGTCAACCTGCTTGGCGGGACAATAGACGTGACGAGCGGCATTGACCAGGGTAGCACGTTCCGTGTTACACTTCCATTGAAAACCACGGATGAAACGGTAGAGAGCGAGAACTTGATAATTCCACATCCGGCACATTTGCCTCGGAATGTACTTGTCATTGATGACGACACGATGCTGTTGAATGTGATAAAGGAAATGCTGGAGCGTAACGGGATGAATTGTACTACCTGCGTAACCTCCAAGGACGTGGTCAAGGCGATGCGGGGCAAGGATTATGACCTGCTGCTTTCCGACATTCAAATGCCGGGTACCAACGGTATTGATTTATTAACCCTATTGCGCAACTCGAACATCGGAAACTCCCGTACCATCCCTATTGTAGCCATGACCGCACGCGGAGACAGGGACAAGGAAGCTTTTCTCCATGCCGGATTTACGGACTACATCTATAAACCGTTTTCATCCTCGGAACTGCTCGGCCTGCTTTCGAGGATGAAGACAGACAGGCGGGAGAAAAAACCGGAGGTTGATTTCAGTTTGGTCCTTTCAGAGGTCAATGACAAGCACAAGGCACTGCTTTCTCTTATATCCCAATCAGAGAAAGACCGAGAAGAACTTGATGCCGCCATGAAAAACGGCGACAGGCATAAGTTGCGTGAAATCACCCACCGTATGCAACCGATGTGGGAGTTCCTACGGATGGAAGAGCCCCTGCTGGCTTACCGTGCTTTGTTGAAAGACAGTAAAACAAGCGACAAAGAGTTAAAAGAATATACCCGGCAGATAATAGACAGCACCGCCATGCTCATCAAGGCGGCGGAAGCCGAGATAAAAAGACTGACAAATGAAACGGAAGATACTGATAGTTGAAGACAACGTGGGGCTGTCGCAAATACAGAAAGACTGGCTTTCCCGGGCCGGTTATGACGCTGTGACAGCCATGAGCGAGCCGATAGCCCGCTCGTTGATACGCAAAACGCAGTTCGACCTTATATTGTCGGACGTGCGGTTGCCGGAAGGCGACGGCATTTCCCTGTTGGAATGGTTGCGCAAGGAGAAGAAAGACATCCCGTTCATCATAACGACCGAATTCGTTTCCGTCCCGGACGTTGTGCGTACCATCAAACTGGGAGCCAGGGACTACCTGCCCAAACCGGTACACCGGGAACATCTGTTGGAACTGGCGGAAGATGTGTTCCACCCGGTAGCCACCGTGAGAAAGCAGGAACGGCAGTTGTTCCGCCGTATAAGTCCCATGATCCTGAAAGTGGAGAAATTCGCCAGACTGGTCGCCCCGTCCGATATGTCCGTGATGATACTCGGGGCCAACGGGACCGGCAAGGAGTCGGTGGCGCAGACCATCCATGACAATAGCGAACGATACGGCAAGCCTTTTGTCGCCGTAAACTGCGGCGCGTTACCCCGTGAGCTGGCAGCCTCGCTGTTCTTCGGGCATGAGAAAGGCGCGTTCACCGGGGCGGACACGGCAAAGACCGGATATTTTGACCTGGCGAAAGGCGGCACACTGTTCCTTGACGAGATAGGCACGATGCCGCATGAAATCCAATCCATGCTGTTACGAGTATTGCAGGAGAATGTATATACCCCGATAGGAAGCGGCAGGGAACGGATTTCGGATGTCAGGGTCATTTCCGCGACAAACGAGAATATGGAACAGGCCATCAAGGAGGGACGGTTCAGGGAAGACCTTTACCATCGTCTGAACGAGTTTGAGATCCGGCAGCCCTCCCTGGAGGAATGCCCGGAAGATATCATTCCGTTGGCGGAGTTTTTCCGTGAACGTTTCTCGAAAGAACTGAAAAGGACTACGCAAGGATTTACCGAAGAGACCAAACAGAGGATGCTTGCCTACCGGTGGCCGGGCAACGTGCGTGAACTCCGAAACCGTGTCAAGCGTGCCGTACTGGTCTCTGAGTCTCCGATGCTTGACGTGGATGGATTGGAAATAACTGTCTGTGTATGTAGAAATGAAGAAACAGACACACTTGCAATCCTGCCTCTGAAAGGTGAAGCATTTGAGAAAGAAAGCATTATCAGGGCTCTCAAAGCCTGCAACGGTCACCGGGAACAAGCGGCTGGAATGCTGAACATCAACCCGGCAACACTGTACAGGAAGATGAAGAAATACGGGCTGAAATGAATTTGACGACTAAAAATAGTGCAAATGTCACTGAATATGTGTACTTTTGCATTTAAATAGCGAAAAATGCGGCGTGCTGTCTAATGGGCAGTTGCCGTTTATATATAGACATAAGACCGCAAGCGTCCTAATGGGAATCTGGAAAATGAACATTAACAGGAACTATTGCGTGATTGCTTATGCTATGCCTTGGCATAGCGTGCATTCACCTATTCCTGTTAAGGGCATTCCAGAGCCTCCATTAGAAATAGCGTGGATTGCACGCTTCTTTTTTACAGTTTCCGGTTGAAAAAGAATTAAAGCTATGGCAAGGATTCAAGTTGTGACGGCAATAACATTGGACGGTTTCCTTCCGGAACCGGCCGGAGCACTTGTGTCCTGGGTAAGAAACGACAGGCGGGGTTTCCCCTTTTGGCGTGAACGCTGCTCGGCCCTTATATTGCCCCATTCCATCCTTGATTTGCTTTGCGAGAAAGACAACAGGGACGATTCATTCATTTACCTTGCTGAAATCATAGAACCGGAATCGGTGGAGCTGCTTCGCGGGCTTTTCCTCTATGATCTTGTTGATGAACTTGTGGTTTACCAGCTGCCGTTTTCTGCCGGACAAGGGATTCCCGTGTTGAATACATTCCGACCACAACATTGGGAACTGCATAAAACCACCTCTTTTTCCAACGGCATCTGCCGTCTGATCTACCGCAAATCTTGCAAGATGTAACTTGCATTTTGCGAAAAAACTTGCATTTTGCAAGAACATTTTCATCTCCACTTTTCATACTAAAAATTTTTATTCCGCTGTATTTCAATGGAATGCCAATGCCATTCAGTGAAATACATGGTCATTGGTACGCCATTAGCCCTATATGTAGTATAACCTGTTGCGCGACAAGGTGTAAGCAAAACTATTATTTACACTAAAGACAGAATGCATTATGCTACAGATAAACAGCGAAAGTGTCCAAATAATGCTCATGCAAATCATGGAACGGTTTGATAGGATCGACCGTACCCTGGAGCGGATGAACAAGTTGAAAGAGTGTCTGGAAGGCGACACACTTCTGGATAACTATGACCTTTGCCAATTGCTCGGTATCACCAAACGCACGCTGGCACGTTACCGCCAGAAGAAGTATGTCACCTATTACATGATTGACGGACGGACTTACTACAAGGCCTCCGAAGTGGAAGCGTTCCTCAACCAAAAAGGGAAGGTGTTGCCCCCAAAACTGAAAAATCGGATGGATGTTCAACTCAAAAAATGACTGGTATGGAAATAGTATGTATCGACAAACAGACGTTCGATGAACTTCGGGTACGTTTCGGCAAACTGGAGGAAAAGGTAATGGGTATGTGCCGTCCGGTGGAAGACCTCGGCTTAAAAAAGTGGCTTGACAACCAGGAGGTGTGCGAGATATTGCGCATATCCAAAAAGACGCTTCAGGTGTACCGTGACAAGGGTATCCTGCCTTACTCACGCATCAAGCACAAGATTTTCTTCAAAACCGAAGACGTACACAAACTATTGGAATCGAATTACTACCACTTAAAACGAGAACTATGAGCTATCATTTTTTAGAACGGAAAGACCCGCGTGTCGATGTCCTGTTTCAGGGACTTGACAATATGGAGCGGTTAATCGCAGCGATGGAGGACACCCCTAAATCCGTATTCCACGGCGAACGTTTCCTGACGGACGAGGAACTATCCAAAATTCTGAGGGTCAGCAGACGGACATTGCAGGAATACCGCACACTTGGTGTTGTCCCTTACTATCTGGTACAGGGCAAGGCTCTCTACAAGGAATCGGACATCCTTAAAATATTGGAAGATTCCTACAAGCGGTGCAAGGAAGATATGCGGTGGGTGTGACATGACAAAACGGAGAAACGGCCCGTTCATAGGGACATGCGTTTCTCCGTTCTTGATTTTCAGATAGCGCGGGGGGGCCTTTTTCTGCCTTTCCGAGCGGTGAAATCCTCCTCGCAAAGTTCAGTCGTGCTGCTGAAACCGCTTGCTTTCAAAGCCTTCATGTCCTCGTCCACTTTCTTGTCCGTCACCTGCGCGTAAAGTTGCGTTGTAGAAATCGACATGTGTCCCATCATGCGGCTAACCGTCTCTATCGGGACTCCGAGTGAGAGTGTGACATGGGTTCCGAAATTATGCCGGGCCTGGTGGAAGGTCAAATCGAAACCGTACACCTTTCCCAGTTCCCGCGTCAGCAGGATAAAATAGCCGCGGCGGTAAACATTGAACACATTATCCCCTTGTCGCTGGTTCCGGTATTTTTCAATGATTCGTAAGGGAATATCCAACAGGCGGACGGATGAAAGCGTGTCTGTCTTTTGACGGCGTATGTGAATCCACCATGCGCCGTCTTCGGACTGTGTGATGTCACTTGTCTTCAACCTTTTCAAGTCCGCGTAAGCCAGTCCGGTAAAGGTCGAAAACAGGAACATGTCCCTCACGAATTGCAGTTGAGGTTTCTCCACGGGAGTCTCCATAAGTTTCTTGAGGTCTTCCAGCTTCATGTGGCGGCTCTTCCGTCGTGGCAACGCAGGGTGGAGACGGCAGTACGGGTCACGGCGGAGCGTTCCCTGGCTGACTGCCAGTTTGGTCATCTTTTTCAGGCGGTACAGATGCTCATGCACGGTCTTGGGCATCATGTGGCAGTCCTTGCAAAGGAACAGTTCAAAATCATCATAGAAATTCTTGTCAAGGCTACGTAGCGTGACATCTTCCACGCCTTTCTTATCCTTGATGAAAGCGGAAAGGTGCTTGTACGATCTCAAGTAAGAATCAAGCGTTTCCTTGATGCGGTCCAGCCCAACACGTCTTCTGAAATCTTCGTTATGTTCCCGGAAGAGAGCCAGCAGGGTAAGCGGTTTCAGCCCGACACCCATTACGGCGTTCTTCACCAGTTCCGCCGTGATGAATCCCAGGCTGTTCTTAATCCGGTTGTAATGTCCGGTAATCTCCTCCGTCAATTCGTCTATGGCACGGTTCACTGTCACCGCATTCGCACTGCGTCCGTTGGCAAGGCCTTTTTCCGGATTCCAGATGTCGGGATTGACGGATACCTTCGTGCCAATCTGTTCCCATTCGGCATCAATGCTTACCTTGCACAATAATTGACAGGTTCCGTCCTTGCGCATTTTGGTGCGGTTGATATAAAACAGTATCGCGAATGTACTGCGATGTCTGATGGTTTTGTCTGCATGTTCACTTTTCTTTTTCATCTTATTGCGTTTTAGTCGTTTGTCAAATAACCACGGAGAAGCGTTCCGCTATCCTCTCGTTCAGCACACGGGTGTCGGCATTTATCTTGTCGTCAGTCACTTTGGCATAGATTTGGGTCGTCTCAATCCGGGCGTGTCCCAACATCTTGCTGACCGTTTCAAGCGGAACCCCATGTCCGAGCGTGATTTCGGTCGCATAGGTATGGCGGCCGGCATGAAAAACCAGCGGACAGTCTATGTCACAGAGTTTTGCGATACGTTTTAAGTTAAGGTTCATCGTGCTGTTGGAATACATGGGTAGCAGTTTCCCGTCCGGCGCTGTGTCCCTGTATTTCTCCATGATATGTAACGGCAGGTCCAGCAGGGGGATTTCAAACTCGACTCCGGTTTTCCGGCGCGAGCTTCTGATCCACCATGTGCCGTCATCGGCAAGTGACAGATGCTCTTTCGACAGAAGCCGCATATCACTGTACGGGATGCCGGTGTAGCATGAGAAGAGGAACAAATCCCGTGTGAGATAAAGGTTCGGTCTGTGAAGAGGCATGGTCATAAGCCGTTGCAGTTCCTCGGATGTGAGATACCTCCGTTTCTGTTTCGGGCGCACGGGTTCATAGCCGGTAAACGGGTAGGTGGTGATGATGCCGTCCGCTACGGCTTCACCAACGATGATTTTCAACTGCACGGTCAGGTTGATAATCGTTCCCGGAGAGAGGCGACAATCTGTCCGAAGGTGCGAATCGTAATCCTGTATGAAGGAGAGGGTCAATGCCGAAAACGGGATATCCGACAAGTTGTACTTTTCCCGCATGAACCTTTCCACATGGTTGTAGGCGTTCCGATAGCTTCTCAAACTGCCTTCGGTCCGGTTTACACCCACGCGCTTCGCGAAGTTCTCAATAAACGTGCGGAAGTAGCTCAATAACGTTGTCTGTTCACCAGCCATACCCAACAGCAGACTTTTGACATCATCCGCAGTCACACTGTCACGAACAACCGACAGTTCAGCATAGATTCCCAATGCCATCGCACGGATTTCATCCAGCCGATTGTTGATTTCCTTCGCCTTCACACTTTTGCCTGAAGCACGCCCCGAACTCCATATTGCCTGCGGCACACGGAGTTTCAGGCTGAAAGCCGCTTCAGAATACTTGCCGATGTTCAGCCTTGCCATTACAGGACACATACCATCGGCATCCGCCTCGCTCTTTTTGAGGTAGAACGACACCTTTACATTCGCTTGTTCCATAACCTTTTACTTTGTTTGCAAAATTACCGGATATCGAGCAAATGAACGGCATGACGAATATAGCGGAATATGGAAAGAAGCTCCATGCGTAACATTCAGAACCCGTATTTTTTCCCTTTAGCGAAAAAAGCATTAACTTTGTACTCGCAAAATATGAGTGAAACAGCGTTCTTTACGGTGATGTCAGTGGCAGTGCATAGACCTTTTTCCAATATTGTTTTCGACCTTGAACAGGCAACGGATAAGTAGCAATTTATTTTCCTAACTCCTCCAAAACGGGGCAAAACCATATAATGGACGAATATAGGTAAAACCTACATATCTCCCTTTTATTCCAATAGTTTGCATTATTCCTGCGAAATCCATCCGTATGTGAGCGAGTTTGCCTATATTTGCCTCATAAAATATAAAAAACGACCCCAAAGAAAAGGCATTACACCAACATCACACAGAGTTGGTGAAGGCAAATTACCAACATTGAACAAATAGCAAAAGCTATGTCAGAAAAGAAAGAATTCATTTCTACCCGGCAGGGTGTTAAATATCTTGATTTATTCGCTGGTGCAGGAGGCTTCAGCGAAGGATTCATGCAAGCTTATACTGATGACAAGTATTATGATTTTCGTTTGGCAAGTGACATAAATGAGAACTGCGAACTAACGCACCGTGTACGTTACAACAAAATGCTCGGTCTCGACACGAAGTTCGTGTGCCAGGATATTATGGACGACTCCTTTTTACCAAACCTTCTCAAAGAAATCGGGAATGAGGAGATTGATGTTGTAACAGGTGGACCAAGTTGCCAATCGTTTAGTCTCGCTGGACGCAGGAAAAAACTTGATAAACGAGACGACCTGTTTTTCCATTATCTGAAAGTCATCAAGGCTTTACGTCCAAAATATTTTGTCATGGAGAATGTGAAAGGAATCCTTACCAAGGATGGAGGGCGAATTAAGAAAAGAATACTTCGTGAGATTAGATCAATCGTTGATGATGCAAAGATGAATTTACTTTATGCATTTATGGAGGATATATTGAAACCCAAGATGCCAAGTTCCTTATACTATGCCCTGTACATCAGACTTTGCATGGAAACGTCCGCTGGCAATTGGGAAAAGCAGAATGAGATTTTCTTTAACAATCTTGACCAGCAGTTAAAAGATGTCACCAAGCACTTACCATACAGCGTAAGCAAGAGTGACGAAAGCGTGAACACTATTCGTCATGGTCTATTATTGCTGAAAATAAAACAGCAGCGTGAATCCATTCGCCAACAAATTATCCAGCTGAAAACCAGTGCGCATATTGACAATGACACATTTGTGGATAGCTATAATGCCATTATTGAGACAATTTCAGATGAGCAGATTCTTGAAAAAACGCTAAATGCAATCGATAAGGTCGCTGAAATGGGAGAATGCAATGTAGAAGCCAATGCTTTAAAGAGTTCTTTAAAAATCCTTACATCAACTTTTGACGAGTGTATAGAGTACATCCAAGAGGAACTAAAAGACAATGCAAGCCATTCAGCTCACCTCAACGAATTAATGAAGGAAATACGCCTCTATAATATCGCAGAGCCACTTGTGCTTCTCTCTGCCAACTATGGCGTTCCCCAAAACCGAGAACGGGTTGTTTTCATCGGATGCCGAAATGACCAGGAAATAATCAATGAAATTCCCGCGACCGTTACAGAAGAGGAAAAGGTAAAGGTCTATGAAGCTCTTTGGGATTTGAATATGATAGGCAATGGAGAAACGATTACTTCATACAAGAAGCCTCTGCTGATTTCAAAATATGAGAGAAGCAAGATTCTACGTGCTATCCAGGGCGAACCAGACAATCATGGCCTTCTATTCTCGGAATGGTCAAAAATCGGACGTTTAGGTCATCGTTTCTCTTTTGACACAGAACCTTTCTATGTCATGAATTTGGAAGAGTTGGACAAGCCAAATAAACATCAACACATGCAACTCTTCAATCACCAATCCAGCCAGCAGAACGATACTGTTCGTGAAAGATTGAAGATAATTGCTGAACATGGAGACTATGACGAGGCAAAAACCGAGTTGAAGAAAAGAGGATTGGAATCACAGAAACGCAACTATGTGGTTTTAGACCCATTGGGACAGAGCCCGACAGTTTGCACCATGCCGGATGATTTCATTCATTATTCAGCCTATAGACCTATGACAGTACGTGAAATGGCCCGACTCCAAAGTTTTGACGATTCCTTTGTGTTCCAAGGAAAACGACAGACGGGAGGGAACAACCGCCAGAAAGAAATACCTCAATACACTCTTGTGGGCAATGCCGTTCCACCTTTGATGGCAAGAGCTATTGCTAATACATTGTTAAAACACATCAAATAGAAAGGATTGCCACATGATAAATATGCGTCCGTTTACCGCCTTCGAGCAGAAGAATTTAAAATTCCTCGTGAACCACAATGTCAAGTTCACACAAGTTGAGATTACCCCGACTGGTTTAGGCAAGGGCATTCTCGACTCAACTGCTCCTATGCGAGCCTATTTCCTCGAAAATGGGATTCACAACTATGAAGAACAGCTCCAAGGTCAAGAATATAAGCAGATAAAAACGGCTTGTATCCTTACAGATACAACCCAGTTCATCACAAAAGCATCCTTCTATCGTCCCAACACAAAGAAAGGCGACCCACGGATGTGGATTTACGGCTTTGGTTCATACACGATAGGGAACGACATCCATGTCTTATTTTGGCATGATGGGTGCCTATACAGCATCAATATCACTCGCATCGACATTGAGGAATGCTACAATTCTGCGATTATCACACCTATGCAGGAGGTACTGAAAGCAATCAACGAAGAAGGAAATTCTGTATCAAAGGAACTCCTTAGACGTTTCCAATCAGTTAAAGGACAATGGTTTGAATCGGAAGTGACAGCAGACACTGGCATCGGAAGGACGATTGAATCATTCTTTGGCATTAGCATGAACAGCGATAAAACCCCTGATTATAAAGGTATTGAGCTAAAGAGCCACCGGGAAAAGAGAAGTGCCAAGAAGAACGTTCTATTCACCCAAACGCCAGATTGGGACATCAGCGTTTTGAAGTCCGGCCGTGAAATTGTCGATAAGTACGGCTATATTAAAGAGGATGGATTCAAGACCTATCAGAACACCGTTCAATGCGCACCTCCGAATAGTCACATGTTATTCTTGAATGTCAACCATTTAGACGAGCGACTTGAACTAAAAGCAAAAAAACAGAAGATTGAAGATATTGCAGTCTGGAGGTTAGTAAAACTTCATCAACGCTTGCAGACCAAGCATCGTGAAACATTTTGGATTGAAGTCGAAAATGAGTTAAGTGATGGCAAAGAGTTCTTCCGTTACAAGCAGATTGAACACACAAAGAATCCCAATGTTGGCCAATTTGATGTCCTTCTTGAACAAAACATCATTACGGTTGACTTGCTTTTATGCCGACCAAGCGGGCATGGCGACACCTATTCTTTCAAAATAAAGAAGAAAGGAATGCCTCTGCTGTTCCCTGAAAGTGTAATTCACAACATCTAAGAATTATTATGGATTTAACAGACATTCTATTAGGAGATCAACTTTTTAAAAATTGCAGCAAGGAGCAGGTAAAAGCATTCTTGAGCCGCACCTTTTATCGTTTGCGCAGAAGGCCCTATGATTGTTATGTTGCATATATGGGAGATGCGTGCAACGACATCATCATGCTTGTCGAAGGAACGGTGTACACGAGTATGGTCAGCGACAAGAAAGAGGTTGTAATAGAGACCATACAAGCTCCTTCCATGCTCGCTCCCGCATTTATTTACGGGGAAAAAAATTCATTCCCTGTCAATGTCATTACCAAAACGAGCTGCACTTTTTTATACATAAACAAGGCTCTCTTTTTGCAGCTTTTGAGCAATGACAGCACAGTGATGACAAACTTTATAAGGATACTGTCTGACCGTTGTTTCAGATTGTCGAAACGGGTTCACAAGGATAATTTATACTCACTAAAAGAACGAGCGATAGATTACATAAACAAAGTGGGGGCTATAAATAATATAAATTGGGCATCACGCCAATTGGGTGTTGCCAGACCTTCATTGTCAAGGGTTATTTCAGAGCTTAGGAAAGAGGGTGCCGTGATGAATACCCCTGAAGGCATAATCCTTAAAAAAGAATAATTATCATGTTGTAGTCTGCGTGATGTAACATTTGTTACACTTCTTGATTTCGGATAATAATACTTTTACCGCAAATTAAAGAATCAAACAGTGTTTCATTTTTAATTAGTGGTTATGGAAAATAAAATGTTTTGCTACCAATGTCAAGAAACAGCCAATAATTCAGGCTGTAAACTCGCAGGTGTGTGTGGTAAAAAACCTGAGTTGTCGAATGCATTAGACCTTTTGGTCTACATCGTAAAAGGAATAGGTGTAACGTATAACCTTTGTAAAGAAAAAGGATTGCTTTGCCCTGATGTAGAGAAGGTTTACAATTTTGTAAACGATGCCTTGTTTTGTTCCATCACGAATGCCAACTTTGATATAGAAAGTGTTTATAGAAGGATTGATGAGGGCATTTTGCTACGTAATTCCCTTATTCGTTCCATCAAGGACAAGGGCTTGGGCGTCCCCGACATGGATGTCCTCGCATGGAATGGAAACAGGGATGAGTATGATGAAAAAGCAAGAAATGTGGGCGTGCTAAGTTGTAAAGACGAGGATGTCCGTTCTCTTAAAGAGCTTACCATGTATGGGCTTAAGGGAATGGCGGCTTATCTGGAGCATGCTTCACGATTGGGGTACTCGGAAGCGGATATCAATGATTTTATCCTATATGCATTAAGTGAATTGGTAATCAATGAAGACACAACGTCACTGACAGCCCTTGCCCTTACAACAGGAGAATGGGGTGTCAAGGCAATGGCTTTGTTGGATAAGGCGAACACCGGCACATACGGCAATCCGGAGATTACGGAAGTAAGTGTTTCTGTCGGAGACCGTCCTGGCATATTGGTCAGCGGACATGATTTGAATGACATAGAGCAGTTGCTGAAACAGAGTAAAGATTGCGGAGTAGACATATACACGCATGGGGAAATGCTCCCTGCCCACTATTATCCAAAGTTGAAACAATATACCCATTTAAAAGGAAACTATGGAAATGCCTGGTGGAAGCAGCGCGAAGAGTTCGAAACATTTAACGGACCGATTCTTTTCACAACCAACTGCATAGTCCCTCCGGCTGGAAAATCTTCATACTCGGACAAGGTTTACACCACCAACAGCACTGGATATCCTGGTTGGAAACATATCGAATCGGACAGCGAAGGGAAAAAGGACTTCAGCGAGATTATAGAAAGAGCTAAAACTTGCCATGCGCCTATCGAGATAGAAAAAGGTGCCATTGTCGGTGGTTTCGCACATGAACAAGTATTTGCTTTAGCGGACAAGGTCGTAGAGGCTGTCAAGAGTGGTGCTATCCGTAAGTTTATCGTCATGGCTGGTTGTGACGGCAGGATGAAAAACAGGGATTATTACACCGAATTTGCAAAATCGTTGCCAGACGATTGCGTAATCCTTACTGCCGGTTGCGCAAAATACAAATACAACAAATTACCTCTTGGTGACATTAATGGGATACCGAGGATATTGGATGCAGGACAATGTAACGACAGCTATTCGTTGGCAATCATTGCCCTAAAACTGAAAGAGGTTTTCAATTTAAACGACATAAATGAATTACCTATCGTTTATAACATCGCCTGGTATGAACAGAAAGCAGTAATAGTCCTATTGGCTTTGTTGTGTTTAGGTGTGAAAAACATTCATTTAGGTCCAACTTTACCCGCATTCTTATCACCTAACATAGCAAAAGTCTTGGTGGAAAATTTTGGCATATCGGGCATAAGCACAGTGGATGAGGACATGAAAAAGATGGGATTGTACAAATAAAAAGACAATGAACGAGTTTTGGATATAATGGCATGGCTCTATACTCTATCAAGAAAGGCGGTGTGCCATAATTGTAAACATGTATTTTGAGGAATTTTAAGTGGGCAAACCTTTTAAGCCGGGTAATAATTCTTAAATTTGCAACATAAAGTAAAAAAGATAGAACAGAATGAATTGGAATGGATTATTAATCGGAGTTATCACCTTTATCATCATCGGGCTGTTCCACCCCATTGTCATTAAAGCCGAATATTACTTAGGAACGAAATGTTGGTGGGTATTTTTGCTATTTGGCATTGCCACCTCCCTATTGTCCCTTTTTATCGAGAACACCATCGGATCGACAGTGTGCGGAGTCATAGCCTTTTCCTCTTTTTGGTCCATCAAGGAAATCTTTGAACAGGAAGAGCGAGTGATGAAAGGTTGGTTTCCCAAGAACCCCAAAAGAACTTACAAACCTAAAAAATAGAGTCATGGAATATCACAAACATTTTCAAAACCACCTCATAAAGGCCATCCTACTTTTATGGGCATGCGCGATTTCTCCCCTCTTGATAGCACAAGAGGATGCACAATCGACCAAGGCGACCCCGGAACGCCTGTTCCATATCGCAAGGAGCTTGAACCGGAATTTGGTCTGCTATGATGTCCATTTGACAAACGGGCAGATAGACGGGGACGAACCCGTGAATGTGTATTGGTTGAACCGGGAAGAGAATCCTGGCAAAACGAACGGCATCAGCTTCTTCCAGAAAAAGGCTTATGGGTACAAGGTCGTTTCAAACGGGAAGAACAGTTGCAAGATAACCCTCAACGCCTATCCGGAAAAGGAGTTGACCATTTGCAAAAAGGGCGGGAAATATGTCTGCCTTATCTCCATCAACAACAAACGGTCCACGCTCGAATCGTTGTATGTGAAAGCGCATCCGAACAATTCCTTGAAGGTCGAGTATGTCGAATTATTCGGGACGACGACAGATACATCCGAAAAGGTGTCTGAAAGAGTGAGGAAATAGGGAAATTCCCATAAATAAAGGGGCTGTGTCAAAATGATTGTTTCGAAGCAGCCCCTTTAAGGTGCGTCAGAATTAGCAAAATGCAAGGCACTGAGGATGAGACCGACAGGAGTTTACTGATGTAAATGACCGAGGTCGAATTCCGAAAGTAACACAGCAGTTTGCAATTATGACTCACCGTCTTTTATTATTCCTGACTTATCTCATTAATATGCCTTTTCCAAAATCCAAGCATCTTGGAAGTTAGGAGCATATTTAGCTTTTATGGCGTCACGGCTCGCAGCAGCATCCGCCTTTTCGTCGAAGCTGGATACGATGACACGCAACATTCCGTTTTCGTTTTCACCCAACACGGCATGGTAACCGGCGTTTTGCATTCTTTCCTTCAAGGAATAAGCATTTGTCTTGTTCTTGAAGCTACCGATTACGACACTGTAACGTTTCAAACGACTTGCATCTTCACCCGCAGCCGCATTAATATGCTCGGAACGAGTAGACACATTGCTGTAAGTAGCGTTAGACGTAGTCCTTGGTTTTGATACCGGAGCTACCTCTTCTTCCGCATAAGAGTCATCCTCAGCAACAGGAGCTGAAGTCTCTTTGTCCTTAGCCTGCTCATAAGCAGCCTTGTAAGCACTCTGTTTAGGTTTACAAGAACCGAAAGCTACTAAAAAGCAAACGGTTGCAGCCATTAACCAAATCTTGTTCATCTCTTTTCTTTATATTTAAATTACTGTATTAGCTATCTGATAGTGCAAAGATATAAATTAATTTAGTACATTCGCATTTAAATTAAATATAATGCAATAGTCATGAACAAAACATTATGCACAATGGTTATGATGACATCCGTTTTATTAGGAAGTTGTAACTGCGAAAATGGAAAAGTAGACACGGTCAAAGGGCAAGGCGCATTGATCGGCAAGTCGGAAATGAAAATCGATGACGGCCGTATGACTGCGGAAGCTCTTTGGGCAATGGGACGTATCGGAGGTGTGAAAGTATCGCCGGACGGAAGCAAAATCCTCTATTCTGTCGGCTATTACAGTGTCCCACAAAACAAGAGCAACCGCGAGCTGTTCGTAATGAACGCTGACGGTTCAGGCAATACACAAATCACCCGGACACCTTTCTCTGAGAACGAAGCACAATGGATTTGCGGGGGAAGCAAAATAGCACTCCTCTCTTCCGAGAGCGGGTCGAGCCAAGTATGGGTGATGAACCCGGACGGAACGGGACGCAAGCAAATATCCAACTACGAAGGGAATATCGAGGGCTTCTCTTTCTCACCGGATGAAAAGCATCTGTTGTTCATCGCCCAAATCAAAACAGTACCAAGCACCCAGGACAAATATCCAGACTTGGACAAAACCTCGGGCATCATTGTCACGGACTTGATGTATAAGCACTGGGACGAATGGGTGACAACCGCTCCCCATCCATTTGTAGCGGATTTCGACGGGAACCAAGTTTCCAATCCTATCGACATCATGGAAGGCGAACCTTACGAAGCCCCGATGAAGCCTTTCGGAGGCATGGAGCAATTGGCATGGAGCCCGACATCGGACAAAGTCGCCTACACCAGCCGCAAGAAGGTCGGAAAAGAATATGCGCTTTCTACCAACTCGGATATTTATGTATATGACTTGGCTAGCAAACAGACAACAAATGTATCCGAAGGAATCATGGGCTATGACACCAACCCGCAATATTCACCGGACGGCAAATACATCGCTTGGTTAAGCATGGAACGGGACGGTTACGAATCCGACCAAAACCGTTTGATGGTATTGGATATCGCTACCGGGGAAAGACGTTTCGCCAGCAAGGATTTTGAATCCAGCTTGACAGGCTTCTGTTGGAAAGCAGACTCCAAGAGCGTCTATTTCACTGGCGTATGGCACGGGGAAATACAGATTTACGAAGCTGACGTAACGGCATGCAGCGTCCGTCCTATCACTTCGGGAATGTATGACTACTCCGATGTTTCCCTCTTGGGCGACAAGCTGTTGGCACTCCGCCACTCCATGAGTGCTGCTGATGAAATCTACACAGTGTCTCCTGAGAACGGCGAAACGACCCAATTGTCATTCGAGAACAAACATCTGTTCGACCAAATGGAAATGGGCAAAGTGGAAGGACGTTGGATGAAGACTACAGACGGGAAAGAGATGTTGTCATGGATTATCTATCCTCCTCATTTCGACCCGAACAAGAAATATCCGACATTGCTCTTCTGTGAAGGCGGACCGCAAAGTCCTGTGAGCCAATTCTGGTCTTACCGCTGGAACTTCCAGATCATGGCTGCCCACGATTACATCATCGTAGCTCCTAACCGCCGCGGTTTGCCTGGATTCGGCAAAGAGTGGCTGGAGGAAATCAGCGGTGATTACGGAGGACAATGCATGAAGGACTATTTCACCGCCATCGACGAATTGGCCAAAGAACCGTTTGTGGACAAAGACCGCTTGGGTTGCGTCGGTGCCAGCTTCGGCGGATTCTCCGTGTATTGGTTAGCCGGCCACCACGACAAACGTTTCAAGGCATTCATTGCACACGACGGTATCTTCAATATGGAAATGCAATATTTGGAAACGGAAGAGATGTGGTTTGCCAACTGGGACATGGGCGGAGCTTACTGGGATAAGCAAAACGCCATCGCACAGCGCACATTCGCCAACTCACCTCATAAGTTCGTGGACAAATGGGATACGCCTATCTTGTGCATCCACGGTGAAAAGGATTATCGAATCCTTGCCAACCAAGCAATGGCAGCGTTCAATGCAGCCGTGTTGCGTGGCGTTCCTGCCGAATTGCTGATTTATCCGGATGAAAACCACTGGGTATTGCAGCCTCAGAACGGAGTGCTTTGGCAACGCACCTTCTTCGAATGGTTGGACAAGTGGCTTAAGAAATAATTTGGCTTAGCCCCATAAAGCAGACTGTGCCCCGCAAGCGGCTTCTATCCCAAACCGCATGCCGGGCACAGCTTGTTACTTTAAGAGAAGTATCATATATATAATGTATAGAAAAAAATCATGCGAATAGACATATTGACAGTATTGCCGGAGATGATAGACGGCATGATTAATTGCTCGATTGTAAAAAGAGCGCAAGACAAAGGATTGGCTGAAATCCACCTCCACAACCTGCGCGATTATACTACCAACAAATGGAGACGGGTGGATGATTATCCTTTCGGCGGGGAAGCCGGAATGGTCATGCAAATCGAACCGATAGACCGTGCCATCTCCGCTTTGAAAAGCGAAAGGGAATATGATGAAGTCATCTACACTTCGCCCGACGGGGAGACATTCAACCAGTCCATGGCAAACAGTATGTCCATGCTAAACAATCTGATTATCCTGTGCGGGCACTATAAAGGCATCGATTACCGCATCAGGGAACATTTGATTACTAAGGAAATCTCTGTGGGCGATTATGTACTGACCGGAGGGGAATTGGCAGCTGCCATCATCTCCGACGCTGTCATCCGCCTCATTCCCGGAGCCATCGGGGACGAACAGAGCGCACTGTCCGACTCTTTCCAGGACGACCTGCTCGCACCGCCCGTTTATACACGCCCGGCAGACTACAAAGGCTGGAAAGTTCCTGAGGTGCTGCTTTCGGGACATCAACGCAAGATTGAAGAGTGGAGACTCCAGCAAGCACAGGAAAGGACAGCCCGTTTGCGCCCTGATTTGTTAAAAGATAAAAAGTAAAAGGTAAGAATGGCGATAAATTGCAAACTCGGCTTTGCAATTTAGCCGAATTTATATATATTTGCCCCGTTAATAAAAGTAACGGCAACAGTGGAATCATTTTTTCGGACACATAAGTATTTGATAGAACACCTTCAACCTTCTGTCCGACGGATTTTAATGGACGAAATCAACTGGAACGACCGTTTAATTGGAATAAAAGGTTCGCGCGGAGTTGGCAAGACAACCTTTTTGCTGGACTATGCCCGCGAGTTTTATGGTGCAGACAACTGGGCTTGTTTATATGTCAATCTGAACCATTTCTATTTCACGGAACGGACTTTGGTTGACTTTGCCACTGAATTTCATCAAAAAGGGGGTAAAGTTCTATTGATAGACCAAGTTTTCAAATATTCCGATTGGTCGAAAGAGCTCCGCTATTGTTATGAGCATCTCCCGAACTTGCAAATCGTGTTCTCCGGCTCGTCCGTGATGCGCCTGAAAGAAGAAAATCCCGACTTGGCAGGTATCGTAACACCATACAACTTAAGGGGATTCTCATTCAGGGAATACCTGAACTTGATGTCAGGGAGCATGTTCCAGCCTTACTCTTTTGAAGATATTATCCACCACCACCAGGATATTGCGAAGGACATTTGTTCCCAAGTCAATCCTTTGGAACATTTCAGCCGCTATCTTCATCACGGATTCTACCCGTTTTTCTTGGAAAAACGCAATTTTTCGGAGAATCTGTTGAAGACCATGAATATGATGTTGGAAGTGGATGTACTTTATATCAAACAAATTGAACAAACTTATTTGCCGAAACTCCGCAAATTATTATATTTGTTGGCTGTTAACGCACCCGGGTCTCCAAACGTGAGCCAGTTGAGCAAAGCAATAGAGACTTCACGCGCTACTGTTATGAATTATATCAAATATCTGGCAGACGCCCGCTTGGTAAATATCCTCTATCCGCAAGGAGAGACGTTTCCCAAGAAGCCTTGCAAGATATATATGTATAATTCAAACCTGATGTATCCGATTTGCCCCGTCGAGGAGGTGAACAAGGATGTGGCAAGAGAATCATTTTTCTTTAACCAGCTACAAAAAGACAATAAAGTCAATGCAGGCATAAAGAATGCGCACTTTATGGTGAACGACACCTATCATTTTAAAATAGAGGGCGCAGCAAGAAGCAAAGGCAACAGCGGTTATTATTACGCTGTCGATAATATGGCTGAAGGAGAAGGGAACCAAGTTCCCTTATGGTTATTCGGTTTTTTGTATTAAGAATCTTTTAAAATACTAATAGTTTATAAGTCTATGACAAAGGAAAAGAAATTTATCACATGTGATGGTAACGAAGCGGCTGCTCATATTTCATATATGTTCAGTGAAGTAGCAGCTATCTACCCTATCACTCCTTCCTCTACAATGGCAGAGCATGTAGATGAATGGGCTGCAGCAGGCCGTAAGAATATTTTCGGCGAAACTGTATTGGTTCAAGAAATGCAGTCAGAAGGTGGTGCGGCAGGAGCCGTTCACGGTTCTTTGCAGGCAGGTGCTTTGACAACAACTTACACGGCTTCCCAAGGTATGTTGTTGATGATTCCGAATATGTATAAAATCGCAGGCGAATTATTGCCTTGCGTATTCCACGTTTCAGCTCGTACTTTGGCATCACACGCATTGTGTATCTTTGGCGACCACCAAGATGTAATGTCTTGCCGCCAGACAGGTTTTGCCATGTTGTGCGAAGGTTCTGTACAGGAAGTTATGGATTTGGCAGGCGTAGCTCACTTGGCTACTTTGAAATCCCGCGTGCCGTTCATCAACTTCTTCGACGGATTCCGTACTTCTCACGAAATCCAAAAAATTGAGAAATTAGAGCAGGAAGACTTGGCTCCGCTTATCGACCAGAAAGCATTGGCTGAATTCCGTGCACGCGCATTGAATCCTATCAAGCCGGTTGCACGCGGTATGGCAGAAAACCCAGACCATTTCTTCCAACACAGAGAATCAAGCAATTCATTCTATGAAGCAGTTCCTGCTATCGTGGAAGAATATATGAATGAAATCAGCAAGATTACAGGCCGCAAATATAGTTTGTTCGATTATTATGGAGCAGAAGATGCAGACCGCGTAATCATTGCCATGGGTTCTATCACAGAGGCTATCCGTGAGACAATCGACTATTTGACTGCCAAAGGAGAAAAAGTCGGCTTGGTTTCTGTCCACTTGTATCGTCCGTTCTCAGCTAAGCATTTCTTGGCTGCCGTTCCTAAAACAGCTAAACGCATCGCTGTCTTGGATCGCACAAAAGAACCGGGAGCAAATGGCGAACCTTTGTATTTGGATGTAAAAGACTGCTTCTACGGAGTTGAAGGTGCTCCGATGATTGTTGGCGGCCGTTATGGTTTAGGTTCTAAAGACACTACTCCTGCACAGGTTTTGGCTGTTTATGAGAACTTGGCAATGGCTCTTCCTAAGAACCAATTCACTATCGGTATCGAAGATGATGTCACTTTCACTTCCCTTCCTAAGAAAGAAGAGATTGCTTTGGATGCTGACGGCATGTTCGAGGCTAAATTCTATGGTTTGGGTGCTGACGGAACAGTAGGTGCCAACAAGAACTCTGTCAAGATTATCGGTGACAACACCAACAAATATTGCCAAGCATACTTCGCATACGACTCTAAGAAGTCCGGAGGTTTCACTTGTTCACACTTGCGCTTTGGAAATCACCCAATCCGCTCAACCTATTTGGTGAACACTCCTAACTTCGTAGCTTGCCACGTCCAGGCTTATTTGCACATGTATGATGTGACTCGCGGTTTGCGCCAGAACGGTACTTTCCTTTTGAACACTATCTGGGAAAACGAAGAGTTGGCTAAGAATTTGCCAAACAACGTAAAACGCTTCTTTGCACAAAAGAACATCACAGTATATTATATCAACGCTACTAAGATTGCACAGGAAATTGGTTTGGGCAACCGCACCAACACAATCCTTCAGTCTGCATTCTTCCGCATCACAGGCGTTATCCCTGTAGATTTGGCCATCGAACAGATGAAGAAGTTCATCGTCAAGTCTTATGGCAAGAAGGGTGAAGATGTTGTCAACAAGAACTATGCAGCTGTTGACCGCGGTGGCGAATATCATCAATTGGCTATCGACCCGGCTTGGGCTAACTTGCCATCTGACGAAAAAGCTGCCAATAACGACCCGGCATTCATCAACGAAGTTGTCCGTCCTATCAATGCCCAAGATGGTGACTTGTTGAAAGTCTCTGCATTCAAAGGCATCGAAGATGGTACTTGGCATCAAGGCACAGCTAAATATGAGAAACGCGGTGTTGCAGCATTCGTCCCTGCTTGGAACAGTGACAACTGTATCCAGTGTAACCAGTGTGCTTATGTCTGCCCTCACGCAGCTATCCGTCCATTCGTATTGAACGCAGAAGAACAAAAAGGCATCGATTTCAAGACTATCGAAGTGAAAGCTCCGGCTGCTATGAAAGGCATGGCATTCCGTATGCAAGTTGACGTTTTGGACTGCTTGGGTTGCGGCAACTGTGCCGACATCTGTCCGGGCATGAAGGGCAACAAGGCGTTGACAATGGTTCCTTTGGAAGGCGAAATGGCAGAGGCTGCCAACTGGGATTACTGTGTTGCTAACGTGACAACCAAACAGAACTTGGTAGACGTTAAGGCTAACGTTAAGAATTCACAGTTCGCTACTCCGTTGTTTGAGTTCTCAGGTGCTTGTTCCGGATGTGGGGAAACTCCGTATGTCAAATTGCTTACTCAATTGTTCGGCGACCGTCAAATGATTGCCAACGCAACCGGATGTTCTTCTATCTATTCTGGTTCTGTTCCTTCTACTCCGTATACAACAGACGAAAAAGGCCATGGTCCAGCTTGGGCAAACTCATTGTTTGAAGACTTCTGTGAATTCGGTTTAGGTATGACATTGGCAAATGACAAGATGCGTGCACGCATCCAAGATGCAATGGAAGCCGCTATCGCAGCAGGAGCCCCTGAAGAATACAAAGAAGCATTCCAGGCATGGATTGACAACCAATTGGATGCTGAAAAGACAAAAGAATTGGCAGACAAGATTATCCCATTGGTGGAAGCAGCGAAAGACAAATGCCAATACTGCGCTACGATTGCAGAATTGTCACACTTCTTGGTTAAACGTTCTCAATGGATTATCGGTGGTGACGGTGCTTCTTACGATATCGGTTATGGTGGATTGGATCACGTTATCGCTTCCGGAAAGAATGTAAACATCTTGGTATTGGATACTGAAGTTTATTCAAACACAGGTGGACAGTCTTCTAAGGCAACACCGGTCGGAGCTATCGCTAAATTTGCGGCAGCCGGCAAACGCGTCCGCAAGAAAGACTTGGGTATGATTGCAACCACATACGGTTATGTTTACGTTGCTCAAATCGCAATGGGCGCAGACCATGCACAGACCCTCAAAGCTATCCGCGAAGCTGAAGCATACGAAGGTCCATCATTGATCATCGCTTATGCTCCTTGTATCAACCACGGCTTGAAGAAAGGCATGGGCAAATCACAAGCTGAAGAAAAGGCAGCGGTTGAATGCGGTTACTGGCACTTGTGGCGTTACAACCCAGCATTGGAAGCTGAAGGCAAGAATCCGTTCACTTTGGACAGCAAAGAACCGGATTGGAGCAAGTTCCAAGACTTCTTGAAGGGTGAAGTCCGTTTCGCATCCGTGATGAAACAATATCCGTCAGAAGCAGCAGAGTTGTTCCAAGCAGCTGAAGACAACGCTAAATGGCGTCTACGCAGCTACAAACGCATGGCAGCTGAAAACTGGGACTTGGAAGCTTAAAGCATAGATTGCTATAAATAATAAATGGGCTGTGTCAAAATGAAAGTTTTGATGCAGCCCATTTTATTTGTAAAATAAATTTGTTGCAAGAGATAAGAAAAATACATACCTTTGTGGAAACTTTACGAAGTATAAGTAAATAACTTTTATTATCATTAATATAATAAATTAGCGATTATGATTTATTCACAAGAAGTTCAACACATGTGTGTTGTAAAGAAGGGCGCTAATCACCCTTGCGCTCCGATTCCAGAAGAAGGAAAATGGGTTAGAGCAACTCAGATTACTGACATTTCAGGTTTGACTCACGGTATTGGATGGTGCGCTCCGAAGCAAGGTGGATGTAAATTGACTTTGAACGTCAAAGAAGGTGTTATTCAGGAAGCTTTGGTTGAAACAATCGGTTGTTCTGGTATGACTCACTCTGCAGCTATGGCTTCAGAAGTATTGCCAGGCAAAACAATCTTGGAAGCTTTGAATACAGACTTGGTTTGTGACGCTATCAATACAGCTATGCGTGAATTGTTCTTACAAATCGTTTACGGCCGTACTCAATCTGCTTTCTCTGAAGGTGGTTTGGTTGTAGGTGCATCTTTGGAAGACCTTGGTAAAGGTTTGCGTAGCCAAGTAGGTACAATGTTCGGTACTTTGGCAAAAGGTGTCCGCTATTTGGAAATGGCAGAAGGCTATTGCACTCGCATGGCTTTGGACGCTAACGATGAAGTTATCGGTTATGAATTCGTTCACCTGGGCAAATTCATGGACATGGTAAAGAAAGGTATGGACGCTAACGAAGCTTTGGAAAAGGCAAAAGGCTCTTATGGCCGCTTCAAAGAAGCTGTAAAATATATCGATCCTCGTAATGAATAAGAAAACACTGACACGCATCCTCATCGGGCTGATCCTGATTACGGTGATAGGCTTCACTATCGCATATTTCATTTACAGGGAGGAAAAGCCTTGGCTGGCTTTCTTCGTCGCTTCATGTGGAGGTGTGCTTGTTTTCAATTTTCTGATTTCATTATTTCTCGTAAACAAGAATTTTAAAAAGTAATAAATATGGCTTTATTTGAAAGTTACGACCGCAGAATCGATAATATTAATGCGGTTTTGAATCAATACGGTATCAATGGTATTGAAGACGCAAAGGCTATTTGCGAAGCAAAAGGTCTTGACCCATATACAATGTGTAAAGAAACTCAGCCAATCTGCTTTGAAAACGCATGTTGGGCATACGTAGTCGGTGCTGCCATCGCTATCAAGAAAGGTTGTGTGAATGCAGCTGATGCAGCTGAAGCAATCGGTGAAGGCTTGCAGGCATTCTGTATCAAAGGTTCTGTTGCTGACGACCGCAAAGTTGGTATCGGCCACGGTAATTTGGCAGCTCGCTTGTTGCGTGAAGACACTAAATGTTTCGCTTTCTTGGCTGGCCACGAATCTTTCGCTGCTGCTGAAGGTGCTATCAAGATTGCTGAAATGGCAAACAAAGTACGTAAGACTCCGTTGCGCGTTATCTTGAACGGTTTGGGCAAAGACGCTGCTAAGATTATCTCTCGTATCAATGGCTTTACTTATGTTCAGACTCAGTTTGACTACATGAGCGGCGAGGTTAACGTAGTAGAAGAAACAGCTTATTCTAACGGTTTGCGTTCTAAAGTAAGATGCTACGGTGTTGACGACGTTCGCGAAGGTGTTGCAGTTATGTGGAAAGAAGACGTTGACGTTTCTATCACTGGTAACTCAACTAACCCAACTCGTTTCCAGCATCCAGTTGCAGGCACTTATAAGAAAGAACGTGTATTGGCTGGCAAGCCGTACTTCTCTGTTGCTTCTGGTGGTGGTACAGGCCGTACTTTGCACCCAGACAACATGGCTGCTGGTCCTGCTTCTTATGGTATGACAGACACAATGGGTCGTATGCACTCAGATGCTCAGTTTGCTGGTTCTTCTTCAGTTCCTGCACACGTTGAAATGATGGGCTTCTTGGGAATGGGTAACAACCCAATGGTAGGTGCTACTGTTGCTGTGGCTGTTGCTGTTGAAGAAGCTATGAGAAAGTAATCTATTTCATTGTAAACATAAAAGGGGCTGTGCCAAAACGATTGTTTTGATGCAGCCCCTTTAAGGTGTGTCAGAATTAGCAAAATGCAAGGCACTGAGGATGAGACCGACAGGAGTTTACTAATGCAAATGACCGAGGTCGAATTCCGAAAGTAACGCAGCAGTTGGCAATTATGACACACCGCCTTTTTGCCTTCGTCAGTTATCAGTGACCTTTTATTCCTTGGTCCGGGTGCATTGGTCCACCAAATAGACGATGGATTCATACGGGATCCCTGAATTAGTCGTCAACCCGATTTCACAAGTGCGGCTATTGGAATAACCTATGCGGATGCCCTTCTTTTCCAATTGGGGACGCAATTTGCGGAGTGCATAAGCATTCACTTCCGGATGCGTGAAACCGCGGTCACCCGCAAATCCGCAACATCCAATCTCTTCCGGCACGAAAACATTCTTGGCGCAAAGTTGGGCAACTTGGATGATTCTGTCCGCCAATCCCATTCTCCGCATCGAGCAAGTGATATGGATTGCTATTGGCTCGTCAATCGGCGTGAACTCCAGTCTATCCCGCAAGAACAAATAGATAAATTCTGCGGGTTCATATAAGCGCATCTTCTGGATGGTTTCCCTCATGCGGTGCAAGCAAGGGCTTTGGTCGCACAAAACCGGATATTTCCCCTTCTCGCTGGCTTTCCATAGGGCATCTTCCAACTCTTTCGATTTGCGGTTTGCAATATCCATCATTCCTTTGCTTTCCCAAATCGTCCCGCAACATAGTTTCTCCATCTCTTTAGGGAAGATGATTTCATATCCAGCTTTGTTCAGGAGTGAAACCATCTTGTTGACCAAAGCCATCTCTTCAGGAGATTTGCGCGGCAGTCCCATTGTCTGGTTGATGCAACTTGGGAAATAGACCACTTTGTCCTTTGCTTTCGGCTGTGCTTCTTCCAGCTTTTTATGGATATGGAAAGCCTTTGGCATGGCGGGAGTCCATAAAGGAATGTGCAGCAGCGAGTGCATTTCACCGGTGATTGCACACATCGCTTTTGTCCCTAAAAGGGCATGGGCGGTGTCGGCAAGAGTCAAGACTGGACGCAAACCATTCTTGATTCCGGCAAAATGGTTGGCAGCGAAATCGCCAACCTTATAACCCAAACTTCCTTTCGGCAAAGCCAACTGCCGGATGACGTGAGTCAGTTCTCCGGTGTTGATGTGCATCGGACAGGAAGTGGAGCATAATCCGTCTCCTGCACAAGTCTCGTTGCCCCAATATTGATAACCTTTTTCCAACTGCTTCAACCGCACATCATCTTCGCCCGTCTGCTTAAGCCTTGCAATTTCCCGCTGGATGATGATTCGCTGGCGGCTGGACAAGGCGAATCCGCAAGTGAGGCAGTTGACTTCACAAAATCCGCACTCAATGCAGCGGTCCACTAACGGATGAGTCAGAGGAAGCGGCTTGAAGTTCTTGATATGGCATTCCGGGTCATCATTGAATATGACTCCTGGATTCAACAGGCATTCCGGGTCAAACAAATCCTTCACGGCTTTCATGATGGCGAAGGCCTCATCTCCCCATTCATAACGGACAAAAGGAGCCATGTTCCTGCCTGTGCCGTGTTCAGCTTTCAATGATCCGTCATATTTATCCACGACCAAACCTTTGACATCATTCATCAATCTTTCATAACGGTGGATTTCTTCCGCACTATTAAATGACTGGTTGATGATGAAATGATAATTTCCCTCCAAGGCATGTCCATAAATACAAGCGTCTTCATAGCCATGTCTGGCAATCAATGCTTGCAAATCCGCAGTCGCTTCCGGGAGATCCTCGATATGGAATGCGACATCTTCAATCAGGCAAGTAGTTCCCAATTTGCGAGTTCCTCCGACTGAAGGGAAAATGCCGGAGCGGATAGCCCAGTATTTGGAATATTCTTCCTGTTTATCAGTAAAATGGACGGGTTGGAAGGTCTCGAACCCCTGCAAACAATTCTCGATTTGCTGGATATTCCATCGCAATTCCTCCGGAGAAGAGGCTTTTGTTTCAGTCAGGATTGCCGTCAAGTTTTCGCCAGTTTTGTCATTGACGGAAGCCAATGATTTCTTGTCAAGCAGTTCTGCCCCTTTGACAATCCATTCTCCCCTGGCATTCACCAACTTTTTCATTGCCACCACTGCACGGCAAGCCTCTTTGATTTCTCTGAAATAGAGCATGGCGCTCGCTTTGTGCGGGAAATCATATTCTGTGTTCATCGTGACTTCAGCCAGGAAAGCAAGAGTCCCTTCCGAACCGACTATCAGATGTGTGATGATGTCAAACGGATCTTCAAAGCGGACAAAGGGGAGGATATTCAGTCCGGTGACATTCTTAATGGCATATTTATAGAGAATGCGCTCGCAGAGCTTTTCATTCCCACGGACTTGGTCGCGCAAATCTTTGATTCGCTTTATGAATTCGGGTTTCTCTTTGGCGAACCTCTTCTTGCTTTCCTCGTCTCCAGTATCCAAAACTGTTCCGTCGGCCAAAATGATTTTAGCAGACAGCAACATCTTGTCGCTGTTGGCATGAGTGCCGCAATTCATGCCGGAAGCATTGTTCATGACGATTCCACCGACCATCGCACTCTTGATGGAAGCCGGATCTGGTGCGAACTTCCTTCCGAACGGCTTTAGCAATTCATTGACACGCTGCCCGATAATGCCCGGTTGCAGACGAATTTTCTTGCCGTTGTCCAATATTTCATAATTCTCCCAGTGCTTTCCTGCCACAATTAAAATAGAATTGCTGATGGCTTGTCCGGAAAGGCTGGTTCCTGCAGCTCTGAAAGTGACGGGGAGATGTGAGGATTTTGCCAAAGTGAGTATTCTGGAAATCTCATTCTCTGTGTCAGACCGAATGACGATTTCCGGGATGAGACGATAAAAGCCGGCGTCAGTTCCCCATGCCAAACGCCTTACTTCGTCTGTGTAAATCCGCTCTTCTGGAATGAAGGAGCGAATCTCTTTTAGGAAAGATTGATATTTGTTGTTCATTGATTGGATAATTATAATTGTGGAAGCAACTCGCTGACGAAACGAGCTACACCATCTTCATCATTTGCATAAGGTAGAACCAAATCTGCTTGTGCTTTGACTGGCGGCTGGGCATTTGCCATGGCAACACCTAAACCGGCATATTGAATCATTGAGATGTCATTAAAGCCGTCCCCGACAGCTAAACATTTGTCTGCCGGTTGTCGGATTTCGTGGACAAAATCGTCCAAGTCGAGAACCAATAATTTATATTTCATGTTGTCCTTGATTATCATTTTCATTATCATCTAACCGGATTACTTTTCCTGCTTCAGTAACATATTCATACAATCTTTTATAAAAACGGTGGCGAGTCAAAGTTTCCGCATTCCCCAAAATCATCAATTTCATTTTTGCACGGGTGATGGCCACATTCATGCGCCTTAAATCCTGCAAGAAACCTATTTGTCCATTCTCATTTGCCCGGACGAGGCTGATGGTGATGACATCCCGTTCTTGTCCTTGGAATCCATCTACTGTGTGAATGGTGATAAGTTTGCGGAAGGGTCTGAAGAAAGGATTCGATTTCACCAGTTTGCGGAGATATTGGACTTGTGCTTTATAGGGCGAGATGACACCGAAATCGATGCGCTCATCCAACACCCGCTCCGCACTGATATATTCAATATATTGTTGCAACAGTAGGACCAAAAGTTCCGCTTCTCTTTTGTTCAAACGGCTGACACCATCTCGGGAAGAACTTTCCACGGCATCGCTTTCAGTCGTGTCTATCCATTCGATAGGAGAGTCCCAAGCCAAAATCCCGCGGTTCTCTACTTCGGGAGCCGCTTTTAGTTTGCCCTGGTAAAACCAATCGGACGAAAAGCGCATGATGGCATTATTCATCCGATATTGAACAGTGAGCAAAGAAACCACTTCCGGCTTCCGCTCCGCCACCTTTTGCATAAGTGTCTTGTCCAATCCCTTTTGGGCAGCTTCCAAGCATTTTATGGTCGGGGGCAACTGCTGATGGTCTCCGGCAAAGATGACGCGGTCGGCTTTTGCAATGGCAACCCAGCAAGCCGCTTCCAACGCCTGCGCCGCTTCGTCGATGAATAGCGTGGAGAAGTGATGTCCTGTCATCACTTTGTTTGCCGAACCCACCAATGTGCAAGCGATTACTCTTGCTTCATTAAAGAGGTCTTTATGGATTTTCAATTCCAGTTCCGTGGCACGGAACCGCAAACTGGACAACCTGTCTTGATTCCGGTTCCAAGCACTTTTGTCCGCCTTGCCTCTGAACACAAGGATTTCCCGAATGGCTTTCCGAATGCTCCAAAGCTCGGTATAATCGGGATGGGATTGGAACTTTTGTTCGTAAGTGAACGACAACATTTTGTCATTTACCCGGGTCGGATTGCCAATGCGCAAAACAGGAACGCCGCGGTCTACCAACTTCTCTGAAATCCAATCGACAGCCATGTTGCTTTGTGCGCAAACCAAGACTTGGTTCTCCCTGTGCAGAGTCTCATATATCGCTTCCACCAAAGTGGTTGTTTTACCGGTTCCGGGAGGACCATGGACAATTTCCACCTCTTTTGCCCCTAACACTTTGTTGATTGCCTTTTCTTGGGACGGATTCAGCCAAGGGAATCGGACGGGAAATAATTCCCGTTTTATGACAGGCTGGTTGCCTATGAGGATGTCCCGCAGCTCTGCCAAACGATTTCCTTTGGCGGCGGAAACCTCTTTAAGGGCTGCGAACATTGTCTTATAGCTTGTCTCGTCAAAGCCAATCAAGACACCTAAGTTTTTGGCGTTCCTTATTTGGATATATTCTGAAACCGAAGGCAATGTCACGACCATCCTGTCTTCTTGTACATAACAGACAGTTGATGAGAAGTTAAAACACTTGGGCTCTCCCGAACCAATTGTCGTGAAGAAGCGGACAGTCTTGCCATATTCAAAATTGTGGTCAATCTCTTGCCGCTCCTCCCGGTCAATCTCTATCACGAATTGATTCAGGGAATTGTAATAACTCCTCCCGACAGAAAGAGGAAACCAACAAACGCCTTGCTGGATTTTCCTCTCTATGTCGCTCCAATCCGCCAATCCGGCATTTGTTTCCCTCTCATAGTCATACTCCATTTCAAGGGCTTCGAGTTGCCGCTTTAAGCTTGCTTCGGGAGAAAGATAGTGCTTCGATTCCTCCATTATTCCTTATTTTTTATCATCAGATAACAGCTCTTCAGATAACACTCTTGTTGTTTGCCGGAAATGTTGCTTAACCGGATGGCTTTTATTTTTGTCTCATTTAGTTTGGATCGGTAAACCGTTGACCAAAGCTGAGGAAGTTCCGCAGTTTCCCATTCGCCGTCTTCTTTTTGGATTTCCAATTTGATCCAATCCAAAGTCGTCGTTCCCAAATCAATCCGGAACTCCGCGGCAGGAGTTGCTTTTTCCAACGAGAGCGTCATGCTTCCATTTTCCTTCCATTTCAGCACTTCGTTCAGGGCAGAGATGGAAACTTTTGTTTCGTTTCGCAAAGTGACTGCCAAGTTTTTCAATTGTTCCACATCACTTTCCAACTTGAAATGGGAATAGTTGAGGGAAGTTGCCAAAGTCGCACCAAAACGATGATTATATTCATTTACCAAATGGGTGAAAAGCTTGTCCACAAAAGGCCGCAAGACCTTTGAACCTGTTTTGATTCCCGGCTGGGAAGCTTCGGTATTTGTCTCCTGGTCATATTTATAGGAAAGATATTGCAATGCGCGCAAATGGCGATAACTCTTCAAGAAGGCATCTTGATATTGGTCTTGCCAAGCTTTATATAGATGCATCACCTCGACACCCATTTCTCCCAAGAGCTTGAACTGTGGATACCATTTTAGCAACTCCTTCTTCAAATAGGGATTCTCTTGGTCTGCCATTAAAATGTCGGCAGCATCAATAATGTTCTCAAACTCTGCCAAAACAGCTCCTTCCTTGAAAGAGACGGCATTGTTCAACGCATTGCTTAAGACATCATTAATAGCTGGTTGGATGCGGACAGACTCGTCTCTTGAGAAAAGATGGACATTGGGACCCGCATCGGAATTGTGCTCGGAAAATAGACGCAAGGCATCGGCATTGGAAGGCAATAGGTCTTTGATGGAATTGTCCCAAGACTTGTCGCTGTCAAACGCCTTCATGTTCCAAACATAGTCGGCGATGCTATAAATCGCTATCTTGGAAGCCTCGGCATATTCCATCGGATTGGAGACGAAACCGAATAGCTTGTCTGCAATCTCTTTGCTGTTTCCATAGACAGGACCCATCAGCAGATGATCCATCACATAATCGTTTACGGGGAAGTTCCACCAAATAAACGCTTTCCGCTTGATTTGTTCATTAATCCAATCCATATCTTCCGACTGGATGTTGCAGATGACCGAGTTGCCCGTCCACATGATGGAAATGTCTTGGTTGAGTTTTTCTCCCAAAGTGCTCAAATAACTCCCATTGGGATCAGCCCAACTCTTGTTATATTCTGTCGGGCACATGATGAGAGGCTTGACATCCTTCTTGGCATGGATGAAATGGTCGTCGATATAATTCAGTAACTCGACTTGCTTTTCCGCCTTGGCTCCCTCTCCGCTGATATCATCGAAAAAGACAGCGAAGGCGCGCACGCCCAGTTGATACATCGACTCGAATTTCTGAACGACGGAATCACGGTCAGCCTCGTTCCATCGGATATCTTTCCCCGGATGAATCGCCCAAACGAAGTCAATGCCGTTCTCTTTGGCTACACGCGCCATTTCCCTGATTTCATCCGCCTCTTTTTGGGGATAAGGCTTCCTCCAGTTAGGCGAACTATGATAAGGGTCGTCTTTCGGTCCATATAAATAGGCATTCATTTTGTTCATTCCATAATACTTCAGCATCCGCAAATGGGTCGGGAAGTCCATCGGAGTCCCATAATAACCCTCCACGATGCCTCGGACAGGGACATCCGGATAATCGGTTATCTCCAATGCCGGAATCTCCTTCTGCTTTAATATCTGCTGGAGCGTGTGCAAGCCATATAGAGTGCCTCGTTCATCATTTCCTGCGACCACGATTTCCTTGTCTTTGATGCGGAGATAATAACCTTCCGCCTTTTTGGGGATTTTGTTGGCAACGGAGCGGACAGACCTGTCACCCTGTTCGCCGATGGTCAATCTCCAATATTTCTTACTTTTCCCTTTTTGGGGAAGAAGATTCTGTGCGATGGAACGATTGATGGAATCTGTTTCATTCAATCCGTTGAAAAGGAAAGACTCCGGAAGGGAATAGGATCGTTCACCCGTGATATATTGTTGTGGAGTAGGTGAAATCAATGGGTTTTGTGCCCAAATACATGTCGAGCAGAACAGGAGTGCCGACCATGTGAGAATAGCTCTTTTCATCTTATCTTTTTTTACTTGTTCTTTACAATAGGCAAAGTTATCAACGAATGAGTAAATAGCCATCCTTATTTTGGGCTTTTAAGTAAATTAACAAACCAAATTTATGCCTCCGCTATGGAAATTATAGTACTTTTGCGCAAGATTTAAGATTTTGGTTATGATAAAAGCAGCTTTTTTTGATATAGACGGGACATTGGTCAGTTTTAATACACATATTATCTCCCCGTCCACAGTAGAAGCCATTCATGAGTTGAGGCAGAAAGGTGTGAAAGTCTTTATTGCGACCGGGCGTCACCCATTGTGGATAAACAATTTGGCAGATTTGGAGATTGATGGTTATGTCTCTTTGAACGGAGGATATTGTACTACGGTGGAAGGCGAGGTGTTGTATAAGCATCCGATGGATCCGGCGGACATCCGGTCTCTGTTGGAATATCAAAAAAAGGAGGCTTTTCCGGTCTCTTGCGTGATGGAAGATGCCATCTTGATGAATTTCAAGAATGAGTCCGTCAACAAAGTATATAACCAATTGAACATAAGCAATCCGGAGTTTGGCGACTTGGAAAGCATCGCAGACAAACCCATTTATCAACTGATTGCTTTCTTTACGGCAGATCAGGAAAGACGCATCATGGAGCATTTGCCTCACAGCGAAGCGACACGCTGGAATCCCTATTTTGCAGATGTCGTTCCCAAAGGGAGCAATAAGGCTGTCGGGATTGACCATATCATTCAACATTATGGGATTAAGATAGAGGAGACAATGGCCTTTGGAGATGGTGGAAACGACATTGCCATGTTGGAGCATGCCGGGATTGGTGTTGCCATGGGAAATGCCGCTGACGAGGTGAAAGCTGCGGCTGACTATGTGACGACCTCGGTGGATGAGGACGGAGTCCGTCAGGCTCTCCTCCATTTTGGATTGATTACAGAATAAAACCGGAGATAAGATGACAAAACGGGAACAGATTTGGCTGGACAATTATCGCCTTCTCAAAGCCTATATCGAGGAGCACCATCATCTTCCTAATAAGAAGAAAGTGGAGTGCCGCGCTTTGCTGAACTGGTGGAAATACAATCGCAAGATTGCCAAGGCGGGAAAGATAGATGAAGAGCACCTGAAGATGTTGGAAGAGTTGAGCAACATGAGGGAAGGGGAGAAGAGGGGCTTCTTCGATGAATTATGATTTGCGGGGACGGTGGGTGCGCAACTTCTCCGCTATTAGTTTATGCTTTTCTGCCATCTCCTCATCTCCTTGCAGCGAGAAGAGTTCCGACAGATAATCATGCGTGGCTGCGTGATCCTTCTTTAGGGAGGAGGCAATCAGGAAGTCGGACAATGCCTCTTCATGATATTTCTGGTGGTAATAACATTTCCCCCGGTTATAAAACGCCTTGAACGATTTCCTATCCAAACCGACGGCTTTGTTGAAGCACGTCAGGGCTTCATAATCTTTGCCTATGTCGAAGAGCGTGACACCTTTTCTCACCCAGGCATCCACATAATTAGGGTTCATTGCCAATGCCTTGTCGAATGAACGCAAGGCGGCTTGCGCATCATGTGCTTTGGTGATGCACTCATTCCCCATGAGATAATATTCATGCGCCAACTCCTTCAGCGATTCGCGGATTTGATGCAGTTCGCTTTGCAATGATTTGACTTTCTCTTTTTGTGTAGCAACCTCATGGTTCAAGTGCTCCAGTTTCATGGAGACCAACCGGCGTACTTTCGGATTCTCTAACTCGTTCCGCTTCCGGAGAGCCGAGGAGAAGGCTTCGACCGCATCCGACATCTTCCTCTGGTCGAAATATTGGGCGGCTTTTTGATAGAGCATCTCCGCTTTGCCCTCTTGCAGGCTCTTTTCTATCAGGGCAGGATTGTTGAACTGCTGGCTGAATTGGACGATTTCCCGGCGCACGAATATGTCTCGTTGTGTCACTTTCGACCTCAAGACCAATCCGTCTAACGAGGTGCAACGGCTGAGTGCGACATAAGTTTGCCCTCCTGCAAACACGCCTCCTGTCAAATCCACGACAGCCCGGCTGAAAGTCAGTCCTTGGCTTTTGTGCACCGTGATAGCCCAAGCGAGACGGATGGGCAATTGGGAGAAACTTCCCACAATCTCTTCTTCAATCTTCTTCTCCTGCTCGTTGTATTTATATTTATAGTTGTTCCATGACGACGGCTCCACCAAGACTTCCTTGCCATTTTCCAACAACACATAGACATGGTTATCCTCATCTATTCCGGAAATCATGCCGATGGTCCCATTGACCCAGCGCCTCTCCCGGTCATTCTCTATGAATATGATTTGTGCCTTCTCCTTTATCGCCAAGTTCAGTTGGGTGGGTAAGGACGATTCGGGGAAATCCCCGGATATTTTGCCGACAGAGATGAACTCTTTGCCGGGCAGCTCTGCCAATTTCTTCTCATTGATGAAATTCACCTGGTCTTTTCGGGTTGCCAAGGTGATATACATCTCCTCGTCATTCGGTTCGAACTGGGGGAAACAGCGGGCATTCAATGCATTCAAATCATTCGCATGTGCAGCATTGCTCCGGATATGGTCTAATATTCCGACAAATAGGGCGTCTTTTTGACGATAGACTTTTTGCAGTTCTATGGGCACAAGGCTGATTTCCTTGAAAACCCTTGCGGAGAAGAAGAAGGGATTGGGATAGAAATGGTTCAATATTTCCCGCTCATCGGAAGGGACGACTGGTTCCAATTGGAACACATCCCCGACGAACAGCAGCTGCTTGCCTCCAAAAGGAAGGCGCATATTCCCGGAATAAACCCGCAAAATGCGGTCGATGCAGTCAATGATGTCGGCTCTCACCATCGATATCTCGTCGATGATGACCAATTCGACATTTGCCAAAATCTTCCGGTGCTCGCGGCTATATTTGAAGAATTCATAGATGTGTCCTTTCTGCAGGCTCAAATCAGGGTCGTCGGGCAGGATAGGGCGGAAAGGAAGCTTGAAGAAAGAGTGCAGCGTCACTCCTCCCGCATTGATGGCAGCAATTCCCGTCGGGGCTAAGACGACATGCTTTTTCTTCGTGTTGGCACAGATATATTTCAGGAAGGTCGATTTCCCCGTCCCGGCTTTCCCCGTCAGGAATACCGATTGCCTTGTGAATGAAATCAATTGCAAAGCCTCTTGGAATTCTTTGTTATCTGTGTCTATCGTGAAGTCCACTTGCGTTAAATCCTTGCTTTGATACCTCTCCTTATCGGCAGATAAAGAGCCAAGCATCTTTATACTTGCTGTTCTTTCTTATTTCTGCCATATATTTCTCAGCGTCATCGCGGTTGTTGAAGCTCTCCGCATAGACCCTGTATTTCCCGTTTTTGACAATGACATCCATGTGCGGGCACTCATTGCGGTTCGTTTCCTTCATGAATTGGTCCGCTTGCCCTTGCGTCGGGAAACTGCCGATGACGACATTGTATTTTTTATCCGCTTTGGCAGGAGCTGCTTCCATCGTTGCTGTTTTTGCTTTGGACGGTTCTTTTGCCTTTTCCGCTTTTGCCTTGGAAGGGGCATTGGCTTTTGCCGGAGCTTTGACCGCTTCCACCTTGGCTTCGTCCTCTAAGTTATGGATGATATTCTCCTCCGATGATTCGGCAGGGCGGACAGGCTTCCCGTCATGCTGCCAAGTTGATGGCTGCACCATCTCCATTGGGATGAAGCTGGCAGTATAAGCTGCACGGTCGATATCTTTCACGGGGATGGAAGTGCCTAAAAACAGGATGAGGGCAACGATAGACGCTGCCACGATGCGGATGAATTGCCGGCTGATAGGGATATAATAGACTTCATTCCTTCTCTCTTCCACTTTCGCAGGATAATTGTCCGCAGTCAGTTTGGCAAGCGGCTCGAAAGTGAATGAAGAAAGGCCATAGTTGTTTGCGTTTAACCATTCGGCATCTCCCTGCCGGAATATCAGTTGATTCTCCCCTCCTAATACAAAATGCCCAATCTTTTCAAATGAAATTTCCTTCTTTTTCTTCAAAGCCTCTTTTACGGCATAGACATCTTCCCGCACCAATTGCTGTGCGGTGGGATAGTCGCATTGCTCCGATTTCATATAAGAGCCGATTAACAGCCCGTCATTGTGTTGCAATGTTTCGTTAAATACGATTTCTTTCCGGGAAGGGGAGAAGAGGTGCGAACGATCCTCGACAGAGGTGGCAACATTCTGTGACACAAATCCTCCGAAATCCGGGACAATGACACAATCGTGTTCGGACAATAGCGATTTAATATGTTTTACAATCCTAAGCATAAGACAAAGATAGATATCTTTCCCCGAAAAGCAATGTAATTTCTATTTTTTCTTTAATTTTGTTGCTCAAAAGATAAAGTAAAATGCTGTTTTTTGATAATGGATTATGGCTGGAAGCAGCCGTTCCTTTTTTGTTAGGTTGGTTGGCTGACCGCTTATTTGGCGACCCCATGAGTTTGCCGCATCCGATAGTTTGGTTTGGAAAGGCGATTTCTTCTGGGGAAAAGCAATGGAATCGGGGGAAAGACAGGGTCTGGAAAGGCGGGTTTTTCTCCATAGGATTGATTCTCGGTGTCTTTATGATAACGACCGGGATGCTTCATTTGGCTGGCTTGATTCACCCTTTCCTTTATGGTTTGCTGATAAGCGTTGGTGTCTTTTACTGCTTGGCGGGAAAGACCTTGATTGATGAGGTGCGCGAAGTGTTTTATGCAGTGGACCGGAGCTTGGAAGAGGGCAGGGAACGTGTCGGACGGATTGTGGGACGTGACACCTCGCAGTTGTCTGCACAGGAGATTCGCACTGCTGCATTGGAAACATTGGCTGAAAACCTGAGTGACGGGGTTGTGGCTCCGATGTTCTGGTTTCTCCTTTTGGGCTTGCCTGGTATGATGGCTTATAAGATGGTGAACACATTGGATTCCATGATTGGTTATAAGAATGAACGATATTTGGAATTTGGACGGATTGCTGCCCGGATTGATGACATGGCGAATTATATCCCGGCTCGCTTGACCTCTCTCTTGATGCTGTTGGTTTCGGGGAACTGGTCGAAACGGGACTTTATCCTTAAATATGGAAGGGCGCATGCAAGTCCCAATTCCGGCTATCCGGAGTCGGCATTGGCTGCCATTTTGGATTGCCGCTTTGGTGGAACGCATGATTATTTCGGGAAGCCGGTGGTGAAGCCATATATCGGGGAGCATGAACGGGATTTTACAACAGAGGACATGCAAGTAGCAATCCGGGTGAACAGCCATACGGAAATGGCGATGGGGCTCATTGTCTTAATCGGCTTTGCCCTCTTTTGACACACCGCTTTCTTTAAATAAATAGTTTGGTAATTAAGATATTAAATAGGTAAGGAAAATGGAAATTAGATTGAATAAGTTGTTAAGCGAGGCTGGAATATGTTCACGGCGTGAAGCGGACTCGCTTATTGAAGCGAAACGAGTGACTGTCAACGGTCAGCATCCTATCTTGGGACGGCGGGTGACGGAAAAAGACGAAGTCTTGGTGGACGGTGAGTTGGTTCGGCTGAATTGGTCGAAATTAACGCAGGAGAATGCTGTTTCTTCCGAGCCGAAAGCAAAGCGTGACGAGGCTGCCTCTTCCGGCAGCAGACGCGAGCATTATGGGAAATATAACAAATATGCTGCTGCCAGGAAAGCTGCCAAAGATAGGGACGAGCAGCAAGGCAAACCGAAACCTGACAGGGAGAAGGCATGGAGGGAAGCGACCCAGCCTAAGTTTGGCAAGTCTTTGAGCAAGGCTGCTGTAGCACAGCGGATGGCTGCTTCTCCTAAGTCGGCTGCATTGCGTAAGACAAGCCGCAATAACCCGGCAAACAAAGCGAAACGAAATGGCTGGAGAGGAGAGGAATAAACCGGGAAAGCATATTTTGCTTGTCACGGGCGGACAGCGTTCCGGCAAGAGTGACTTTGCCCAGAACAGGGCTTTGGAAATGAGCAAACATCCGGTCTATCTTGCCACTTCCCGGATTTGGGACGAGGAGTTTCGCCAGCGGGTCTTGCGGCATCAGGCAAACCGTGGACCGGAATGGACGAATGTCGAGGAGGAGAAATTCTTGAGCCGCCATGACTTGGCAGGCAGAGTCATCGTGATTGATTGCGTGACGCTGTGGTGCACGAATTTCTTTTTCGACAACAATAGCGTGGTGGATATCTCCTTGCAGCAGATAAAAGAGGAGTTTGATGCTTTTGTCCGCCAAGACGCTTATTTTATTTTTGTAACAAACGAATTGGGATTGGGAGGTGTTTCAGTGGATGACACACAGCGTCGCTTCACCGACTTGCAGGGTTGGGTCAACCAATACATTGCTTCGAAAGCCGATGAGGTGGTTCTGATGGTGAGCGGCATTCCTGTCCCCGTCAAATAATTAACAGAAAGATACTATGATTACATTTAACATTCATAAACCCGACACTGCCATTTGTGAGGCTTTGTGCCAGCGAATCGACAGCTTGTCGAAGCCGAAAGGGTCATTGGGCCGCTTGGAATCTTTAGCCTTGCAGATTGGAACCATCCAACAGACATTGAAACCGGAGCTGAGGCATCCGGTAAATGTGATTTATGCTGCCGACCACGGAATAGCAGATGAAGGTGTCAGTCTCTCTCCGAAGGAGGTGACGCGGCAGGTCATATATAATTTCCTGAACGGAGGATCGGGTGTCTGCTTCCTTGCGCGCCAGCATGGTTTTGATATGAAGATTGTGGATGGCGGTGTTGATTACGATTTCCCTACGAATCCCCGCATCATCGACCGCAAGATAAGGAAAGGAACCCGCAACTTCTTGCATGAAGCGGCGTTGACGGTTGAAGAGGCGGACAAGGCATTGGAATGGGGAGCGGACATCGTGAGCGATTGCCACCGGGAAGGGTGCAATGTCATCAGCTTTGGCGAGATGGGCATCGGGAACACTTCCGCTTCGAGCATGTGGATGAGTTGCTTGACGGGCATTCCTTTGCCAGAGTGCGTGGGAGCGGGCAGCGGCTTGAATGCGGCAGGTGTGCAGCATAAGTTGGAGGTGCTCCAGGCTTCTTTGGCAAACTATAAAGGGTCGGGCGACACATTTGACATCATGCGTTATTTCGGGGGAATCGAGATGGTCATGGCTGTCGGTGGTATGTTGCGGGCGGCTGAATTGGGAATGATTATCTTGGTGGACGGATTCATCATGACGAACTGTGTGCTTGTGGCTTCCAAGCTATATCCGGAAATGCAGGACTATTGCATCTTCGGGCATTGCGGTGATGAGAGCGGCCATAAGAAGTTGTTGGATTATCTCCATGCCGATCCATTGCTCTATTTGGGCATGCGCTTGGGAGAAGGATCCGGCTCGGTATGCGCTTATCCGATTGTGGACTCTGCTGTCCGAATGTTGAATGAGATGCACACCTTTGAGGAAGAGGCGATAACCAAATATTTTTAAGGATATGTTACAAGTGTTGGCGGCATTCATCTTTTTCACGCGCCTTCCTTTTTGGAAGATTGCGGAAGTGCCGGCGGATGCGTTCCGTCATGTGGTGTGCCGTTGGCCGCTTGTCGGCTGGCTGACGGCTGGTTTGAGCGTGTTGGTGCTCTATTCCTCCGCCTTGGTCTTGCCTGCTTCCGTGGCACTGCTGTTGGCGATTCTCACCCGGTTGTTGGTGACGGGTTGCCTGCATGAAGACGGGCTTGCGGACTTTTTCGACGGGTTTGGCGGGGGCACGAGTCGTGAGCGCACTTTGGAAATCATGAAGGATTCGCACATCGGCAGTTATGGTGTCATAGGCTTGATTTTCTATTTCGCCCTCTATTACGCCATGCTCCACGCCCTTCCTCTCCCTGTAGCTGGAGCCGTGATGCTTGCCGGAGATCCTTTCTCAAAAGGGGTTGCCGCCATGATTATCAATAGGCTTCCTTATGCGCGCACTGCCGAGACGGCCAAGAACAAGACGGTTTATAGCCAGATGTCTTTGTCCGAATATCTGTTTTGTATCCTCTCAGCCCTCATTCCTTTGGTTTGGCTGCCGGATGTCAGCTATCTGTGGGCGCTGCTTTTCCCGGTAATCACTTGGTATTTGCTCACTTCGTTCATGAAGAGGAAGATAAACGGGTACACGGGCGATTGCTGCGGTGCGACCTTTTTGCTCTGTGAATTGAGCTTCTATTTGGGATCACTGCTTGTTTATCAAATGAAATGAATCATGGAACTATATTTAGTGAGGCACACATCGGTCCAAGTCCCTGCCGGTTTCTCTTATGGGCAGACGGATGTCCCTTTGAATGAGAGCTTCCCCGAAGAGGCGAAGCCGGTGTGCCGTCAGTTGGAAGGATTGGTGTTCGATGCTGTTTACACCAGTCCTTTGATTCGTTGTGTCCGTCTGGCAGAGTTTTGCGGTTTCCCGGATGCTCGGAAGGAGAAGCGGCTGATGGAATTGGATTTCGGGGAGTGGGAGATGAAGAGTTGGGACGAGGTCGCTGCCGATCCCTATTCCCGGCTTTGGTTTGACGACTGGATCCATGTCCCCACCAAGAACGGGGAGTCCCTCCAACAGCAATATGATCGCCTCGCCTCTTTCTTGGACGAACTGAAGCAATCGGATGCCGGCAAGGTCTGCTTGTTCACGCACGGCGGCATCCTGACTTGCGCCAATGTGTATGCTGGAATATATGATTTGCAAGAGGCCATGAAGCATGTGCCACCTTACGGGTCAGTCATAAAACTGGAGATTTAGGAAAGAATGCTTCGTTTATTCTCGGACAAAATGTTTAAAATCATTTCTAACTGTGCCCGGAGTAAATGAAGCGTATTTCTACCTTGTTGTCTGAGCAGAAATGGTAGATGGCTCCACCTTTTTCTCATTTTTATCGGGAAGATATTTTTATTTTTATTTTATTTGTTATCTTTGCCCCGAAATGGTTCCGCTATATCTTTCCGGAATAGCGGATTAAAAGGGAATCGGGTGTAAATCCCGGACAGTCCCGCTGCTGTGAAGCTCTATTCAAACGTCTTAGCAAACGCTATTGCCACTGGCCGCTGGCCGGGAAGGCGCTGGGACGGGAGTCAGTCAGAAGACCTGCCTTTCATTAAAGGCCGCTTTTACTCGTGGGATAGGAAAGCGGTGCGAAAGTTATTCTGTAATATTATTTATTATTAGGAGGAATGCCTATGAAAAAGGTATGCCTACGCTGCGGTGTTATGTTTGATTGCAAGCATGACGAAGACTTCCGTTCGTGCCATTGCACCGAAATCGGACTGGATGCCCCAATGCGCAATTACCTGAAGGAGAATTATTCCGACTGCTTATGTCCTGACTGCCTGAAGGCAGTGCAGAAGTCTTTCAACACTGGTGAAATCAATCCCTGCTTCCGAAAAAGGAAGATTAAGAAAGTGCTGATAGCCAACCGCGGCGAGATAGCCGTGCGCATCATGCGTTCGTGCCGGGAGATGGGTCTCACCACCATAGCCGTTTTCTCGGAGGCAGACCGCACCTCACACCATGTGATGTATGCCGATGAAGCCTATGCGATAGGTCCCGCTCCTGCCAGTGAAAGCTACTTGTGCATGGAGAAGATTATTGAAACCGCTTTGCACTGCAAGGCAGATGCTATCCATCCGGGCTATGGTTTCCTGTCGGAGAAGGCGGACTTTGTGCGCCGGTGCGAGAAGGCTGGCATCATTTTTATTGGTCCCAAAGCCGAGACCATGGAGGCAATGGGCGACAAGATACGTGCCCGCCAATGTATGAAAGCCGCCGGTGTGCCTGTGGTTCCCGGCACAGAACAACCGTTGCAAAGCGTAGATGAAGCGCTGCGCATAAGTGACGAAATAGGTTATCCAGTGATGCTGAAGGCTTCAATGGGAGGCGGGGGCAAAGGCATGCGCCTTATCCGCAGCCGGGACGAAGTGGCAGAAGCTTATGAGATGGCACGTTCCGAATCGCTCTCGTCCTTTGGCGACGATACAGTATATATTGAGAAATTTGTAGAAGAGCCGCACCATATCGAGTTCCAAATCTTAGGCGACAACTACGGCAACGTCGTCCACCTCTTTGAACGTGAATGTTCCGTGCAGCGGCGCAACCAGAAGATTGTGGAAGAAAGTCCTTCGCCGTTCCTCACTCCCGGACTGCGCCGTGAGATGGGCGAGAAGGCAGTGGCTGCTGCCAAGGCTGTGGGTTACATAGGTGCGGGCACCATCGAGTTCCTTGTGGACAAGCACCACCGTTTCTTCTTTTTGGAGATGAACACCCGCTTGCAAGTGGAGCACCCTGTCACGGAGGAAGTAGTGGGAGTGGACTTGGTGAAGGAGCAAATCTGCGTGGCGATGGGTGAACCTTTGCACCTGCGGCAAGAAGAGTTGGAGCAGTCCGGCCATGCCATCGAATGCCGCATCTGCGCAGAAGACGCTGCCAACAACTTCCTGCCTTCACCCGGCATTATCCGCCAAATAACCCGGCCGAACGGCATTGGCGTGCGTGTGGACAGCTACGTGTACGAAGGTTATGAGATCCCCGGCTACTACGATCCGATGGTAGGCAAACTCATCGTGTGGGCCACTTCCCGGCAGTATGCCATCGAACGTATGCGCCGTGTGCTCTACGAATACAAAATTACTGGCATAAAGACTAATCTAAACTACCTGCGCCGCATCATGTATGTGCCTGACTTCGTGCGTGGCAACTACAACACCCAGTTCATCGTCAAGAACGCCCGTATGTTAGTTCGCAACAATGGCGGTAACGAGGAGATTGAAAACATGGCTATCATAGCCGCTTACATCGACTACTTGATGAATCTTGAAGAGAACAGAAACCCCAATTCCACGGATATGCGCCCCATCAGCCGATGGCGCGAATTCGGCTTGCAAAAGGGAGTTTTAAGAATTTAATGGAGGATTTTATGGAAATACATATAGGAGGACGGACGGCGGAAGTCGCCCTGATAAGCAAAGAAGGCAACAAGGTGCAGGTCAGCATCGACGGGAAACCTTATGACGTGGATATCGTGATGGCTGAAAACGGAAGGTGTTCCATCCTGCATGGCGGCAATTCATACAATGCCGAGTTGACCAACGACGAGACGGGCAAGCAGTATGACGTGAATATGTTTTACCGGTCTTTCCACGTGGAGATTGTGAACTCCCAGGCAAAGTACCTGCGTATGCGGAACAAGAACGAAGAACGGCAAGATGACTACATTGCTGCCCCCATGCCGGGCAAGGTGGTGAAAGTGTGCGTCCAGCCGGGCGACAAGCTGGAATCGGGTGACACTGCGGTGGTGCTTGAAGCCATGAAGATGCAGAGCAATTTCAAGGTGTCGGCTTCCTGCCGTGTGAAGGAGGTGTTGGTGGTTGAAGGAGACTCCGTGAGTACCGACCAAGTGCTTGTTAAGTTGGATTTGATTTAAGATGAATGGCTTATGGCTACAAGAGAAGAAATATACAAAAGATTTGAAGAATTGGACAAACGTGCCTCGCTTGGCGAGGTGGACAAGATAGAGAAACAGCATGGGCAAGGCAAGATGACTGCTCGCGAACGCATTGAAATGCTGCTCGACAAGGGTACTTTCAACGAGTTGGACAAACTGGTAACGCATCGCTGCACCGACTTTGGCATGGAGAAAAAGCAGATACCGGGCGACGGGGTGGTGAGCGGTTACGGCAAGGTGGACGGACGCATCGTGTTCGTCTATGCCTATGATTTCATGGCACACGGAGGATCGCTCAGCGAGACCAATGCCGCCAAGATTGTCAAGGTGCAACAATTGGCACTGAAGACAGGTGCGCCTGTCATTGCCCTCAACGACTCGGGCGGGGCACGCATCCAAGAGGGCGTGGGCAGTTTGGCGGGCTACGCTTCCATCTTTTACGAGAACACTGTTGCCTCTGGAGTCGTGCCGCAGATTTCTGCCATCCTCGGTCCTTGTGCCGGAGGAGCGTGCTATTCACCTGCATTGACCGACTTCATCTTTATGGTGAAAGAGCGCAGCAACATGTTCATCACGGGTCCCGACGTGGTAAAGACCGTGACCAACGAGGTGGTGGACAAGGAAGAGTTGGGCGGGGCACATGTGCACGGCAGCCGGAGCGGAGTTGCCCACTTCGTATGTAATGACGAGGAGGAAACGCTCATGTCCATCCGTGAGTTGCTCGGTTTCCTGCCTGCTAATAATATGGAAGAAGCTCCCGTGGTTCTTTGTACAGACGATGTGAGACGCTGCGTGGAGGAGCTTCAAACTGTCATCCCTGAAGATTTTAATCTGCCTTATGACATCAAAGATATCGTGGAGCCAGTGTTGGATGACCGCTATTTCTTTGAAGTAATGCCCCACTTTGCCAAGAACATAGTCATTGGCTTTGGCAGGTTGGACGGGCGCACGGTGGGCATTGTGGCCAACCAGCCCGCTTGTTTGGCTGGAGTGCTCGACATCGACGCTTCTGACAAGGCTGCCCGTTTCATCCGTTTCTGCGACTGCTTTAACATCCCGTTAGTCACCTTCGAGGATGTCCCTGGCTTCTTGCCTGGCTTGCGGCAGGAGCACGAGGGCATCATCCGTCACGGGGCAAAGATTGTTTATGCCTATGCCGAGGCTACCGTCCCCAAAGTCACCCTCATCACCCGCAAGGCTTACGGTGGTGCTTACATCGTCATGTCCAGCAAGCCCACGGGAGCCGACATCAATCTTGCTTACCCGCAGGCTGAGATAGCCGTGATGGGGGCTGAGGGAGCTGTGAACATCCTCTATCGCAAGGCGACACCTGACGAGAAGGCGGAGATTGTGCGACGTTACGAAGAGAAGTTTTCCAATCCTTACTGTGCTGCCGGGCGAGGGCTGATTGATGAGGTCATCCTTCCCTGCGACACGCGCTACAAACTGATACAAGCACTTGAAATGTGTCGAAACAAGAACCAAAGCCATCCACCTAAGAAGCACGGCAACATGCCGCTGTAAATGTCAATGTGTGTATGGGCTGTGTCAAAACGAAAGTTTTGATGCAGCCCTTTGCAATTATGACACACCGCCTTTTAAAATATCTCAGGATTAGTTGAATATCAGCCAATTCCTTCCTCTTGTCGCTTTACTAACTTTAAAAATTTAGACTCCGTACAAATACTTAAATCCGTAGTTATAAATTCCCCATTGTAAAAAAGAGAAAAAATAGTGGCAGGTGTGGGAGAACTTTGTGCCTGTTCTCTCGTTTCGAGTTTGATCACTTTCAGAGGAATATTTTTTTCTTGTGCAAGAACAGGTAACAATCCATTCACATAGTAATCCGTGTATGGACAACGGTTTGAATAATAGGCAACCAATCCTTCTTTATCGGTACATTCTCCGCTTTTTGCACACTCATTAAAATATGGAATGACACCATTGTCGTAAAAGTTCATAGCCAACAGAGAAAAGCCATTAGGGAGTCTTTCTATTTCCTCAAAGCCGTGTTTCAACAACCATTTCGTGTCGCTCATGAAATGGTTCTTTTTTGCACCCACAACAGTGACTAATCCATTTTTCTTTTGCTTTTTAGCATCTTCCATCACAGATTGAAGCAAATTATATCCATGCCCTTGACCTTTATACTGCCCAGAAACCCAAAAACAATTAATCATTAAATAGCCGGGGGCAGTAACCGGAAGCCACGCATATTCAGCTGGAACATATTCTATAAAAACTTTGGCTCGCGCATCAAGCCGTCTGAAAACATAGCCATTGGCAAATTCTTTTTTTAGCCATTCCTTTTTTAACTCATAGCCAGCCGAGCATTTTTTATCGGAGAAAGCGCAACAAATATGTTCTTTGTCTATATTCTTTTCTGTTAGCGTTATGTATTTAAATAGACTATTATTATCCATGATTTTGTTTTGTTTTTTTGACCTTTTATTTGTTTATACTCCGTTGTCGTTTACAGCTTAAGCCGTATAAGATTGGCTCATATTAAGCTAACAAAAACGTTGCCGTCGCAATATAATGCTTTTATAGATATCATCCAAATTCCCAAATACGACCTGGGGATAGATTGGCTTAGGAGTAACAGTTGGTGCTTGCTCATCCAAACGCTTCAAAACTTGCTCCACTTTCTGGCCGGTCAACATCTGATGCTGCTCCAATCTTTCAATGTCTTCGCCCTGCTACAAACTTTGGCTCCTTAGGGATTTTAATTTTAAATTAAACATTTGTCATTGATTATCTGTTATTTATTTACATTTGGAAGCACTGTTCGCCCAAAGGCATCAGCGGTTGACAGAGTTTCTTGATATTGACTGCAAAGAGCCGGAACAGCCAATGGAGCGAGGACGGAAGAAAACAAACTTCTTCTTGGATTTCACCATCCAACAAGCCTTTCCATACGGGAAATTGAGCGGGCTTTTTGATTTCCTCCAGCATTTTGTCAGGGATGTCGGTTTTGTCAATAGCTTTCAATAAGGCTTCGCCTTTCACGGCAAGTTTGTTGCTTGCCGCCAGGTTCTT
>ENA-UERG01000305-UERG01000305.1-human-gut-metagenome-genome-assembly--contig:-NODE-305-length-49515-cov-12.740281_pt1 | contig 49515 bp, 42 predicted proteins | sample MGYA00242954_ERZ507954 | MGnify/ENA primary metagenome ERZ507954 (study PRJEB26167, sample SAMN06115478) | human gut metagenome | host: Homo sapiens | place: China:Sichuan | collected 2015-01-21...
GGAACAGGCATATTTACCAGGATTCGCACAACTATAATCCAACTCAACGAAAAGGAAAAACCGGAAATGGGTAATTTTAAAAAACAATCAACTCAGGCTCAAATAGGGTGGTTAGAATGACGATTTCAAAGAATTATGGGACGGCACTGATATTTTTTGTAACTATTTTACCCGGGTTTCCAAATTATGAAATTTCCGTAAAACGCGAACCCGCCTTTTACGTTTCCCTTCGGGCGCATTCCGACACGAACGGTGAAGCCATATGATTTTTTGCGGAAGATTCCCCGGCCGGAGCCTTGCTTTACATTTTGCGAAGTGGTATATTACATTCCGGTGTTTGCCTCAGGCGGCGGCTCCCTTGACGACAAAAAGACAGAAGCAGTTGGCTGTAAAGGAGTTTTATGAAAACCGGATTCGACAGTGAAAAGTATTTAAGTGAACAATCCCAGGCCATCCTCGAGCGGGCCGGTAAGTTCGACGACAAGCTTTACCTCGAATTCGGCGGCAAACTCCTCTGCGACTTCCATGCCGCGCGCGTCCTGCCGGGGTTCGATCCGGATACCAAGATCAAACTCCTGCAGCGCATGAAGGACAAGATCGACATCGTGATCTGCATCTACGCCGGCGACATCGAGCAGAAGAAGATGCGCGCCGACTTCGGGCTCGCCTACGACACCGACACGATGCGCACGATCGACGACCTGCGTGACTGGGGACTCGACGTGAAGGCCGTGGTCGTCACCCGCTACCAGGAGCAGCCTGCGGTCAAAGGCTTCATCAACAAGCTGTCCCGTCGCGGCATCCGCGTCTACACCCACCACCCGATCGAAGGATATCCGACCGATCTCGACACGATCGTGAGCCCGCAGGGATACGGCGCGAACGATTATATCGAGACCGACAGGCCGATCGTGGTGGTCACCGGCCCCGGCGCGAACTCCGGGAAAATGGCGACCTGCCTTTCGCAGGTCTACCATGAGTTCCAGCGCGGCGTGAAGGCCGGCTACGCGAAGTTCGAAACCTTTCCGGTCTGGAACCTGCCGCTGAAACACCCGGTCAACATCGCCTACGAAGCCGCGACCGCCGACCTCGGCGACATCAATATGGTCGATTCCTTCCACCTCGAAGCCTACAACGAGACCGTAATCAACTACAACCGCGACCTTGAAATCTTCCCGGTCGTGAAGCGCATCTGCGCGCGCATCATGCCGCCGGAGCAGCTCTACAAGTCGCCGACCGACATGGGCGTGAACCGGGTCGGCTTCGCCATCACCGACGACAAGGTCTGCTGCCAGGCCTCGACGCAGGAGATCATCCGCCGCTATTTTCAGTACATGTGCGCCCATGCGCTCGGAAACGCCGACAAGATCGCCGCCGACCGGGTCAAGCTCCTGATGGACGACCTCGGCATCACCGAATTCGACCGCAAGGTCGTCGCTCCGGCGCGGGCCGCCGCCGAAGAGGCCGAGCAGCAGCCCGGCAAGGGCAGCGGGAACGTCTTCTGCGGCGCGGCGCTCGAGCTTCCGGACGGCACGATCGTGACCGGCAAGAATTCACCGCTGCTGCACGCGGCGTCGAGCTGCATCCTGAACGCGATCAAGGTCCTGGCCAAACTGCCGGACGATCTCTATCTGCTCTCTCCGCAGGTCATCGACTCAGTAAGCCAGCTCAAGAAGAAAATCTACAAGAACAAGGGGCTCAGCCTCGATCTCGGCGAGACGCTGACCGCGCTTTCGGTCAGCGTGCCGAACAATCCGGCCGCCCAGCTCGCCATGAAGAAGCTCTCCCGGCTGGCCGGGTGCGAGATGCACATCAGCCACCTGCCGACCCCGGGTGACGAACTCGCGCTGCGCCGGCTCGGAATCCGCATCACGAGCGAACCGTGCTTCACGAGCCGCAACCTCTTCATGGAATAACTTGTTCCGGCGATCCGGAAATTTGCATTCCCCCGGACCGTGTGCTATTTTATAGAAAAAGCAATGCCATCGATGGCACAAAGGAGACATATCATGGACAGATTGAACCGTTCGCTGCTGCCGGCTCTGCATGTGCCGGGACTTGAAATCGGCCCCCGGCAGGAATATCCGGTCAGGGTCATGCAGTTCGGCGAAGGCAACTTCCTTCGCGCATTCATCGACTGGATGATCGACAAATCGAATGAGGCAGGCAAATTCAACGGCATGGTCCAGCTCGTCCAGCCGCTGCCGCAGGGCACTGCGGACCTGATCAACGAGCAGGACGGGCTCTACACGCTGATCCTGCGCGGCATGGAAAACGGCAGCCCGGCCGAATACAAACGGGTCATCACCTGCGTCAAGGGGTGCCTCAAGACCGCGACCGAGTGGAACAAAGTCGTCGAATGCGCCTGCCTGCCGACACTCGAGCTCGTCTTTTCGAACACGACCGAAGCCGGAATCGAATACAGGCCGGAGCTCTACACGCCGGGCGAAGCTCAGAGCACCTTTCCGGCGAAGGTGACCAGCCTGCTTTACGAGCGCTTCAAAGCGGGGCGGAAGGGGCTTGTCTTCGTTCCGTGCGAACTCATCGACCGGAACGGCCAGAAGCTGAAAGAGTGCATCCTCCGCTATGCGGCGGACTGGAAACTCGGCGACGGCTTCACCGCCTATGTCGAAAACGACTGCGCTTTCCTGAACACGCTCGTCGACCGGATCGTCGCCGGCTATCCGCGCGCCGAAGCCGAAGCGTACTGCAAAAAGCTCGGCTACGAGGACAAGCTGCTCGACTGCGGCGAAATTTTCCACCTCTTCGTGATCGAGGGTGACGAGAAATACCGCTCCGCCATCCCGTTCGCCGAGGCGGGGCTGAACCTCGTCTGGACCGCGAACCAGACGCCGTACCGCAGCCGCAAGGTCCGGTTCCTGAACGGCGGCCACACGTCGAGCGTGCTCGCCGCCTACCTGGCCGGCTTCGACTTCGTGGACCGGATGACCGCCGACCCGCTTTTCGGACGCTACCTCCGCACCGCGCTCTTCGAAGAAGTTTTCCCGACCGTGCAGCTGCCGGACGATGAAAAGAGGGCCTTCGCGGAGTCGATCATCGACCGCTTCCTGAACCCGTTCGCCAACCACCAGCTGATCTCGATCTCGCTGAACTCGATCTCGAAGTGGCAGGTCCGCGTGCTGCCGTCGCTGCTCGACTATCGCGCAGCCGCCGGCAAGCTGCCGAAGGTGCTGACCTTCTCGCTCGCGGCGCTGCTCGCTTTCTACCGCGGGACCGAAGGCGCCGACGGCAAATGGGCGGGGCAGCGCGACAAAGGCGCCTATCCGATCAGCGACGATGCGGATAAAATCAAATTCATCAACGAGTGCTACAAGGAACTCGATGCGGACGGGGATTATGCGAAATTCGTCCGGAGCATCCTCGCGCGGACCGATTTCTGGGGACAGGACCTGAATGCGGTTCCGGGACTCCCGGACGCGGTCGCGGCCGATCTCGCCGCGATCCGGAACAACGGCGCAGCCGCCGCGGTCAAACAGCTGCTGGAGGCGTGACATGAGCGAACTCCCGCGCTATCTGAAGATCGGGCGGACCGACAACGTCGCCGTCGCGCTTGCCGACCTCGCCGCCGGGGAGAGTCCGGCCGTCGACGGCGCGGCGGTCACGCTCCGGGAACCGGTCGGGCGCGGACACAAATTCGCCCTCCGTCCGATCCGGGCAGGCGAAGCGGTCGTCAAATACGACATGCCGATCGGGCACGCGACAGCCGACATTCCTCCCGGGAGCTTCGTTCACACCCATAACCTCAGGACGAACCTCTCGGGCGAACTCGAATACGCCTACCGCCCGCTGCCGCCCTCGCCTCTGCCGGAGGCGGAAAAAGGGCGCACCTTTCTCGGCTACCGCCGCGCCGACGGCACGGTCGGAATCCGCAACGACCTCTGGATCATCCCGACGGTCGGCTGCGTGAACAAGCTCGCCGAAAACCTCGCGCGAGATTTCGAGCGGCAGAACGGAACGCGCTGCTGCGCCTTCCCGCACCCGTACGGCTGCTCGCAGCTCGGCGGCGACCATGAAATGACCGCGAATCTGCTGGCCGCGCTCGTGAAGCATCCGAACGCGGGCGGCGTGCTGGTAGCCGCGCTCGGGTGCGAGAACAACACGCTCGAAAGCTTCCGCGAACGGCTCGGCAGCTATGACGAAACCCGCGTCCGTTTCCTCAAAGCGCAGGACGACGGCAGCGAATATGAACAGGGGCTCGCGCATTTATCCGAACTCGCGGAAAACGCGAAGCGCTTCCGGCGCGAAGCGGTTCCGGTTTCGGAGCTGAAGGTCGGGCTCAAGTGCGGCGGCTCGGACGGGCTCTCCGGCATCACGGCGAACCCGCTCATCGGCCGTTTCTCGGACCTGCTCGTCGCGGCGGGCGGCACGACCGTGCTGACCGAAGTCCCCGAAATGTTCGGCGCCGAAACGCTGCTCTTCAACCGCTGCCGGGATGAGGAGACCTTCCGCCGCGCGGCGGCGATGGTGAACGGTTTCAAGGACTACTTCATCCGGCACAATCAGGTCGTCTACGAGAACCCTTCCCCCGGCAACAAGGCGGGCGGCATCTCGACGCTGGAGGAAAAATCGCTCGGCTGCACCCAGAAAGGCGGCACGTCGCAGGTCACGGACGTGCTCGATTACGGCGAAGCGCTCCACACGCCGGGGCTGAATCTGCTGACCGGCCCCGGCAACGACATGGTCGCCGTGACGGTTCTCGCGGCGGCCGGCGCGCAGCTCGTGCTGTTCAGCACCGGGCGCGGCACGCCGTTCGGCGGACCGGTCCCGACCGTCAAGATCTCGACCAACACGGAGCTGGCCGAGCGCAAGCCGAACTGGATCGATTTCGACGCGGGCCGTCTGGTCAAGGGGCACGGAACCCTCGATGAACTCGGCCTGGAACTGTTCGATTACGTGGTCCGTCTCGCCTCAGGCGAGGTTGAAGCGCGCAACGAAACCCACGGCTACCGCGAAATCGCGATTTTCAAGGACGGGGTCACGCTGTAAGCTGCAATCCCGCAAGTGCCGAAGAGGGGAAAGCGCCTCTTCCGGCACTCCTTCCCTCACCCGTCGGCGGAATTCACGCCGGCAGAAACAGCGCCATCAGGAGCGGGATCGTTCCGAGCGAGAAAAGTGTGGTCAGGATGATCGCCCGCCCGGCGAAATCCGGGTCGCCGCCGTAGCGTTTGGCGATCAGCACCGAGCTCGACGCAGCCGGCATCAATGCAACGACCGCCGCGACCTGATACGCCTCCTCCGGCAGCGGCAGGAGCCGGAGCAGCAGAAGCAGCGCAACCGGGATCAGCACCAGGCGCACAACCGACAGCAGCAGCATGTCGTACCAGTTCTCGAGCATTCCCCGGAAGCAGCCGACCAGCGCCACGCCGATGACGACGAGCATCAGCGGCACGGTGATGTTGCCGAGATACTGGAATGTGTAATTCAGCGCCTCCGGCAGCGGAATGTGCAGGAACGACACAAGGAGCGCCGCGGCCACCGCCGCGACGTTGATCGAAAAAATGCTCTTCATGGTTTTGGAGAGCGAACCGCCTCCGGTCAGCGTCAGCACCCCGATCGTCCAGAAGCCGATGGTCGAACCGACATTCATCAGGAGCAGCAGCGCGACGTGCCGTTCGCCGTAGATGTTCTGCAGCACGATGATCGGCAGGAACACATAGTTGTTGATGGCGCAGATGTGATGGAACGTCCCCTCGCGCCCGTGTCCCTTCGACTTCATGAGCCGCTTGAACACCCAGCCGGCGCCGGCGCCGAACAGCATGAGCGCAATGCCGAGCAGCGGCATGACCCAGAGCTCGGTCAGCCGGTTCGGGTCGAACGTGCGCGTGATGGTCGAAAAAGTCAGCATCGGAAAGAACATGTCGAGCGTGAGCCGCGACAGCTTGTCCAGATCGCCGGTTTCGATCATCCTGAGCTTCCAGGCCAGCGCGCCGAAGCCGAAGACGATGAACGTTTCGAGAATCGAGAGAAAAACCTGATACATCATGGCCGGAAAACCTCCCTGAAAACGAAAAGGCGTCCCGCTGCCCTTGTCGGAGCGGAACGCCCTTCCTCCCGGAAACCGCGCTTATCTGGCCAGCGAGTTCAGGAGCTTGTCGAGCTGCGACTTCTTGTTCGCGACGCGGTTCGCGTGGATCGTGCCGACCTTCGCGGCCTTGTCGAGACGGCTCGCAAAGGTCTTGCCGAGCTCGGCGGCGGCGGCGGCATTGCCTTCGGCGACGGCGGCGCGCAGCTTCTTTTCGATCGTCTTGAGTTCACTGGTGCGCATACGGTTGCGGAGATTGGCCTGCTGACTGGTGCGCAGACGCTTGACGGCGGATTTGGTGTGAGCCATTTTTCTGTTCTCTCTACTTGGTTTTAAAGCCTATTGTAAATGAATGCATAATCTTACTGAGCATGAGTAAACTAAAATACCCCAAGTTTGCGATTTTTCAAGTCCGCCGCCTGAAAAAATGCGATTTTTCACTGTCCGGAGAGCTTCTCCAGAGCCGGAGCGAGTTCGAGAAGCCAGATGCCGCGGCAGCCGTCGTGGATCGAGTCGACCGTGACGACCCGTCCGTCCGGACTCCAGCGCGGATGCAGGTCGCAGCGGACATCGTCCGGCGCGCTTTCCGGCTGCCGGTGGCGGAAGGTTCCGAGCGTTTCGAAGCGGCCGCTCTCCGCATCGATCAGGATCAGCGTCTGAAGGCCGTCCTGCGGGTAGCTGTCGGAGAGGATATACCGCCCGTCCGGCGAACAGACCATGTGGGAGGCCCTGCCGTGTCCGCGCGACAGCCGCTCCGCATGGAACGGGCAGCGGCTTTCGTCGAATACGACTGCGCCACTGCCGTCGCCGGACCAGTTCGCATCGACCAGGATCTCATGCGGCGTCCGTCCCCAGATCTGGTGCGAAATCCGGCCCTTCCAGTAGACTTCGGGCAGGATGCACGCCGCGTCCCCGCCGGAAAGCGAGCTCGTATACAGGAAGGTCATCCATCCTTTGCGCATGTCGTGCGGATCGTCGCACTGGCGGAAAAGCCAGAGCACCCGGCTCGAATCGCAGTTGAAAATCGCGTGATTCAGCCAGATGTGCCGGTTCCCGATGCTGTAAGCGTACGGATGACGCTCGATCATGGTCCGGTAGCTGACGATGAGTTTCTCCTCCCCGCTGTCGAGATCGATGAGCCGGAGACCGTCGGCATCGGGATCGGCCGGGTGCGGCTCCTCCGGAAATGCCGCATCGGCATAGCTGTAGCCCCGGCGCGGAATCCGGTTGAAATTCAGCGACACGCCGTAACGGCCGTCCGGCGTGATCGCATAGATCGGCAGTTCATAACGGCCGACCACGCCGGAGCCGAGACGGAAGATCCGGGCGACCAGCTTCCGGTCGTCCAGGTCGTAGTCGTTGTAGATGAAGCAGTCCGGGCGGCGCGGCAGAAAAAGCTCCATGCATCCCTGCTGATGGCACCAGGCGCGCGTCGTCACGAGCGGCTCGTAGCCGTCTTCGCCGATCACGCCGATTTCAGCCGTCTCGCCGGGGAACGGCAGGCGCTCCTCCTGCGGAATCCGCATCGCAAGGTGCAGCGACTGCGCCTGATTCCACGGGTTGCGGTCGTAATAGCCGAAAAAACAACTGACGCCGTCCGGGGAAATCTTCCTCCATTCGTAATTCGCGTGAATGCCCATGCCGCTCCCTCATTCTTTTTTGCTGATACGTATAGATAAAAGTTCAAAAAAATCATGCCGACTCCCGGATCACCAGACGGCAGGCGACCGGGACAAAGCGGCAGTGCGCCGGATCGGCCAGCGTGGCGAGCAGTTCCGCCACCAGAGCGGCGGCGATCTCCCGCCGCGGCTGTTCGACCGAAGTCAGCGCGGGACTCAGATAACGGCCGGTCCCGATGCTGTCGAACCCGAAAACCGCCAGCTCCTCCGGCACCTTCCGCCCCAGCTGCAGCGCAGCCCGGAGCGCCCCGACCGCCAGCTCGTCGTTGTGCATGAAGGCCGCATCCGTATCGGGGCGGGAGAACAGCAGCTCCCGCATGAGCCGGCAGCCGGCTTCAGGCGAATCGCCGTCCTCCCCGGCCCGGAGCGTCAACGGCTCAAGCCCGGCCTCCGCAAGAACGTCGAGATAGGCCCGGCAGCGGGGCTCCTGCGGATTCTTCATGCCGAGAAACGCGATCCGCCGCCGCCCGGCGGCAAGCAGGTGGCGGACGGCCTCCCGCCCGGCAGCGTAGCGGTCCGGCAGCACCTGACTCACGCCGAGTTCCAGCCGGGAATCGCCGCCATAGAGCACGAGCGCGATTCCGTCCTCCTTCAATCGGAGCAGCGACTCCGCGGCGCTCCCGATCGCAATAACGCCGGCGGCCTGCATCCGCCGCAGACACTCCGCGGCTGCCGGAAGCTCCCCATCCGCGCCGAGCTGAACCAGATAGAGCAGATAACCGTGCGGAATCAACTGATTCTGAAGCTCCTGAAACAGCTCCGCAAAAAAATTGTTGGTCAGCGAAGGAAACACCGCGCCGACCACATTGCTGCGCCCCTGCCGCAGCAGCTGCCCGGCCAGGTTCGGCCGGTAGCCCGAACGGTCGGCGAGTTTCCGCACCGCGTCACGCAGCTCCCGGCTGATCCGTTCCGACCCATTCAGGGCCATCGAAACGGTCGGCTGCGACACGTTCAGCAGTTTTGCGATTTCCTTCTGGGTCATGGGCCTCTCTTTTGCTTATACGTATATATTATGGCCGGTCCGCACCGCTTTGTCAAGGGCGGCAGCAACAAAAAAACGAAAAAAACGGCGAATCCGGCAGCACAGCCGCTGTCCGGACCGGATTTCCGGGCGGACAAACCGGACACTTTCGCTCCTTTTCACCCGAACGACTTGAAATTCCGGCTGTTTTGCTGTATTTTTAAGACTGAGCTTTTTCTTACATCATTCCATTCAGAAAGGCGAGATCATGAAAAAGGTTCTGGTCACCGGCGGCGCGGGCTACATCGGCAGCGCCTGCTCCGAATATCTGCTCGACCGCGGTTACGAAGTCACGATTTTCGACGCGCTCATCACGGGCCACCGCGAGGCGGTCGATCCACGCGCGAAATTCATCCTCGGCAACCTGGCCGACCGCGAGCTCATCAAGAAGGTCTGCCGCGAAGGCGAATTCGACGCGGTCATGCACTTCGCGGCTTTCAGCCTGGTCGGCGAATCAATGCAGAATCCGTCCAAATACTTCCGCAACAACCTCGCCTCCGGCATCAACCTCGCCGACGCGGCGGTCGAAGGCGGAGTCAAGAATTTCGTGTTCTCGAGCACCGCGGCGACCTTCGGCCAGCCGGAGTCGATTCCGATCCGCGAAAACGACCGGCAGATTCCGATCAATCCGTACGGCGAATCGAAGCTCTGTTTCGAGAAGGTCCTGAAATGGTACAGCGAAATCCACGGCATGAAGTACGCCGCGCTGCGCTACTTCAACGCGGCCGGCGCGTCGGAGAAATACGGCGAGGACCACCGTCCCGAAAGCCACCTGATCCCGATCATCCTGCAGACGATCCGCGGCAAGCGCGAGAAACTCATGGTCTACGGCGACGACTACGAGACGGCGGACGGCACCTGCATCCGCGATTACATCCATATCCTCGACCTCGCCCAGGCGCACGAGCTCGCGCTCTCGGCCCCGGAGAGCGGCCACTACAACCTCGGAACCGGCAACGGTCTCTCGGTGAAGGAGATCATCGACGCGGCCGAAAAGGTGACCGGAAAGAAAGTCAACTTCGAGATCGCCCCGCGCCGTCCCGGAGACCCGGCCAAACTCATCGCCTGCAGCGACCGCATCAAATCGATGCTGAAGTGGCAACCGAAATACGAATCCGCCGAGCAGATCATCGAATCGGCGTGGAAGTGGCAGCTCAAGCATCCGAACGGGTACAGCAATTGATCTGGCACGAACTCGGGCCGTTCACGGTATTCGACGTCGAAACCACCGGAATGAGCCCCGCCAACGACCGGATCGTGGAACTTGCCGCGATCCGGGTGGAAGCCGACGGGACGCTTCAGCGGTTTCAGACGCTGATCCACCCCGGGCGGCCGATTCCGGCCGCCGCGACTGCGGTGCACCATATTTCAGACGAGATGGTCAGCACCGCGCCGCGCTTCAAGGAAGCGGTCCGCGGTTTCCTGAAGCTGGCCGAGGAGAGCACGCTCGTCGCGCACAACGCGCTTTTCGACCTCGGCTTTCTTCAGGAGAGCCTTGCCCGGACCGGGCTGCCGCTCTGGAGCGGCAAGACGCTCGACTCGCTGCGCCTGCTGCGCAAAACTCATCCAGGGCTGCCCTCGTACAGCCTCCAGAGCCTGCGCGCCTATTTTCAGCTGCCGTCCGAAAAGGGGATGAACGCCCACCGCGCCGGAGCCGACGTGGAGTGGACCGTCAAAGTCCTTGAAATCGCCCTCACCGAAGCGCTGCGCCGCAGCGCGAAATAGAAATGGACCGACATGCGCAAGTTCCTGAATTCAATCGCTGAATGGGAAAACAGATACCTGACCGTCCCGGTCATCCTCGGGATCGCGGTGCTCCTGGGGTTGCTGCTCACTCTGTGTCACTGTATTTTTCTGTTCGACGTCTACCGGGACGTCGGCAACTGCTATGCCACCTTCACGCGCATCTTTGCAGAGGGTGGTTTCCTCGAGGGGCTGAACCCTTCTTTACCAGTCATGCAGATCGCCGTCGCCGGAACGGTTTCCTTCGTCACCGGATTCGAACCGCTCCGGGTGCTGATTTTCACTGGCGGAATCTTCTATCTGCTGACAGCCTTCCCGCTCTATTTTCTGCAGAAACACTTCGTGTCTCCCCGGCTGGCCGCCTGGGGGGTGCTGGCATATATCCTCGCCCCCAAGGTGATCCGATTCAGTTTGACCGCGCTGCCGGAACCGGCTCGCAATTTTTTTCTGGTCACTGCTGTGCTGGCCGTACTCCTGCTCTTCGACCGCCCGACGATTTGGAAAACGTTCCTGCTCGGAGCCGCTCTGGCCGGATTCACGCTTTCCCGTTCGGAAGGAATCGCCGTCAGCTGCATGATATTGGTGGCGCTTGCAATATGCCTCTTTCTGCAGACAATGAAGTCCGATGCCTGGAAAGCGGCAAAAAATGCCCTGCTCTACCCATTTTTCGCCTTCGTTTTCTTTCTTCTTCTGCTCACTCCGCGACTCTATACCAACAGCCTGCAAACCGGCTACCCGACTCCGGACGCACGGCTCAACCGGTATATCCACCGTTATTTGACGCCTTCCGTTCCGCTGCGGGATTTCTCCTCCACCCCGACCCGGCATACGGATTTGTCAACCGTCGTTCACCGCCGGGAGATTCCTGCAGGAAAACGCTTGAGCCGGCAACTGACACAGTTCATCCGTGGCAGCTACGAAATTTATCTAGCACTGGCGGTGGCCGGACTCTTTGCCGGCCTGTCTGCATCCGGAATTCGCCGCCGTTTCCTGCACGACTGGAAGCCGGCGACCGATCTGCGAAAACATCGTCTGGAATACAGCTTTCTTGCGACGGTAATCCTGATGCACGCCATCGTCTACTGGCCGGTGAATCCGGCTTACCGTTACTACACCTTCTGCGTGCCGCTGCTCATGCCGCTGACGATGACTGGAGTCGATTTCTGCTGGGCGGTCCTCCGAAAGTACCGTCTCGAGCAACTGCTCGTTCCCGCATTTCTCATCCTCAGTGCGGCTCAAATCCATAACGGCTTCGATTCCATCCTGAATCAGGAGAAGCGTCACCGTCAGGCAGGCCAATGGATCGCGGAGCGATTCACCCCGGCGGATCGGAAGCTCCGGATTCTGAATTACAACGGTTACGTCATTTACTGGGTGAATGGGAAAATCGTCAATCCGTACTACGAAGGACCGCCCCTGCTGCCGGAATATGCCTCTGAATTCGATGTGGCGATTCTTGAACCGGACGATACGGGCCGGATCGAAATTCTCCGCAGTCGCGCCGACGTAACCGAAGTGGAAACACCGTACGGCGATGTCGTGACGGTATTCCGGCAGGTGGCGCCATGAAGGATTTCCGCAATCGGCACACCTTCGCAATCTGCGCTTACGGCGACAGTCCTTATCTGACGGAGTGTCTCGATTCCCTGCTGCGGCAGACGGTGAAGAGCACCATCCTGCTGGCGACCTCCACCCCCTCGCCATTCCTCAGAGAAGTTGCCGAAAAAAACGGGATCGAGTATCATGTCAATCCTCTGCGGGGCGGCGGAATCTCCGCCGACTGGAATTTCGCACTCTCCTGCTGCCGGACGCAGTGGTGCACGATCGCCCATCAGGATGACGTCTATCTGCCCGCCTATGCGGAAAACGTCACGGCACGGCTGGAACAGCGGCCGGAAACCGGAATCGTATTCACCGACTACGCAGATCTTCTGCCCGGCGGGAGACAGGCTTACCGGCGCGGCTATCTGATCGTCAAGCGGCTGCTGCTCTGGCCGTTCTATCTGCGAAACCATCACGCCTCCGGCTTCATCAAGCGCTGGATTCTTCGCTTCGGCTGTCCGATCTGCTGTCCAAGCGTCACATATAATCTGTCCCTGCCGGAAAAACCGGAATTCGACTCCGCCTTTTCCGTCAATCCGGACTGGGCAATGTGGCTGACCCTCGCCGGCCGGCAAGAGGAATTCGCCTATTGCCCGAAGCGGCTCATGCTGCACCGGTTGAGCGGCGGAATGGAGACAGCCGCGGCAATCCGGGACAACCGGCGTGCCCGTGAGGATGCCCTGCTCTTCAACCGGCTGTGGCCGGCTCCGATCGCACGGATACTCGCACAAGTCTACGCGCTCAGCTACCGCAGCAATCGTTCCGTTTGAAATTCCGTTTGCTTTTTCTTCCTGGATACGATATAATATATGAAAATTTCCGAAAGAAGATCAATGCAAGAAAAAAACAGCAATCTCTGCATCATCGTGCCGTGTCACAACGAGTCCGGCTGCATCGCCGGTGTCATATCAGATCTGCGCGCCTACTTTCCGGCAGCGACCGTGGTGATCGTCAACGACGCCTCCACCGATGACACGGAAAAAGTGATCCGGGCCGCCGCCGAACCGAATCTCGTACTCCTGTCGCTGCCGACCAATCTCGGCATCGGAGGAGCCGTTCAGACCGGGTTGCGCTATGCCGCGGATAACGGCTTCGGCACGGCCGTCAAGTTCGACGGAGACGGACAGCACCGCGCCGATGAGATAGGCTGTCTCCTCGCTCCTGTCAAAAGCGGGGAAGCCGACCTTGCGATCGGCTCACGCTTTCTCGGCGGCAAACACGGTTTCAAATCCACGTTCATGCGGCGAATGGGAATCCGCATCTTCCGCTGGCTGAGCCGGATTCTCACCGGCCAGCTCGTGACGGACAACACCTCTGGCTTCCGCGCCTACAACCGCCGCGCCCTTGAGTTCGCAGCCAGGCACTACCCGTCATTCGACTATCCGGAACCGGAAGAGGTGATTCTGTTTTTGCACAACGGCTATCGGGTCACCGAGGTCGCCGTCGAAATGGCGGAGCGGAAAGGCGGCAAGTCTTCGATCAACCAGTTCAAGGCGGTCTATTATATGATAAAAGTGATTTTTGCGGTTTTCATGGCCGCAATCCGCCCGAAAATAGAAAGTGCATGAGATGTTGACTTCCATTCAATGGTACTCGCTGACAGGCAGCGTCCTGTTTCTGCTCCTTGTGCTCGACGCGGTCCGGCGGCAGCGGCTGCGGGAGGCTTACGCACTGATCTGGTTGATGATTTCGGTCGGAATGATCGTCCTGTCGCTGTGGACGGATATTCTGAAACTGATATCGGAACTCATCGGCATCCAGTATCCCCCGGCAACGCTGTTCCTTCTGCTGACGGTCGGAATCCTGTTGTTGCTGTTTCAATATTCAATCGTAATTTCGCTGCACAACGAAAAAATCATCCGGCTGGCCCAGGAGATCGCACTCCTGAAGGAGCAGCTGAGACAGACGAAGAAAGACCGCAACGAACCGTGAAGTTTCCGAAAATACAGGACATGCCGCACGGAATCCGGTTATTCGTCGGCGGAGTGGCGGTTTCATTCGGCGGGATGGTGTTGCTCGGCGTGGTCAATTATCTGATTCGCCGAACACTTTCCCAGGAACTGCCGAAACCTGATTTCGGCTTTTTCTACAGCATGTTCGCCCTCGCCAACCTGCTGACCATGCTGTTCCAGTTCGGAGTCAAGCAGGCGAAAACAATCCTGATTGCGAACTTCATGGCCCGGGGACAGAAAAAACGGATCAATCCACTCGCTTCAAGTATTTTGTTCTTTACGATGACCGGCAGCACAATGCTCTGCCTCGGACTTCTTCTGGCAAAAAGCTGGCTGCTGGAGCACTTCTTCAAATATCCCGGGGGCGGCACAGCCTACACCATATTCCTGCTCTACATCTTCGCGCTGCCGATCTGGGGAATCCTGCTCAGTATTCCGCACGGCATGAAGAATTTTCCGCTCTACTACGGCTTGTCCATCCTGCAGATGGGAGCAATCCTCTGCGGCTGCCTCTGCAGCGCGCCCCGTTGGGGACTCAACGGCGTGAGCGCGGTCTGGGCCGCTTCGATGCTCGGAACGCTGCTTTTCGCCGCCTGGAAAATCTATTCCGTCTACCGGATCAGAATCTCGCCGCGCTTGGCGCTGAGCCGGAGAATTTGCCGGAAAATCTGGGAGCTCTGCAGCTGGATGTCTCTGTCGCTGGCCGGAATCATGCTGATCGGCAATCTCGACACTGTCTGCTTGACCTACCTCAGCACACTGGATTCCGTGGCCAACTACAATATCGCGCTCCCGATCGTGCAAATCATCCAGAGCCTGCTGGTTCTGCCGTTTGTTTTCATGCCGATCGCCTCAAGCATGTGGCAGCAAAAGCGCTACGCGGAAATCCGCAAAATCTTCCGGGCCGCCAATCTGCTGATGCTGGCCGCCGTCCTTCCGACATGGTTTCTGTCGGAACTGCTGGGCGGATGGGTCATCGGCTTTCTCTTCGACTCCGCCTTCCTGGCGGCGAAGCCGGCGCTCGTTATCCTCGCCACGGGCTCGTTATTCCTCGGCATCGGGCAATTCAACCTGAATTTGCTGAATTCAAGCGGCAGCCAGAAAATCGGAGCCGCCATCGTCCTCTGCGCCATTGCACTTAATCTCGCACTCAACGCTGGGCTCATCCCGAAGTTCGGCATTGTGGGAGCGGCCTTCGCAACCGCCGGCTCCTATCTGCTGATCGCGGTTGCCAGTTTTACTGTCTGCCGCGTGCTGCTGCGCCGCAAGGAGCGGAACTCAAGGCTCGAACAGTGACAAGTCGACCTCGGCCCGACACCGCAAGGCAGAACGGCAGCCAGGTGAAATTCCGCGATGTCCGTACCAGAAACGGTTCCACGCATCATCTCGCCGCGAACCTGATTCAGAGGCAGCAGGAAACGCCCCATGACCTCTTCTTCGTCAACGAAAATTCAACTGTTCGAGCCAATCGACGGCGTTGATCCAGTCAATCGCGTCACGATCGGTTTTCCCGCACAGCAGCCCCCGTGTCTCTCCCGTGGTAGCGGCCAAGCAGCCCGATCGCTTCCACGCGCGACGGCGGCGCGGCCGGAAACGAGATCGACATGGCGCGGCGAACGTGCCTGAAATCCCCGAGCATCGCCTTGATTCGGAAGAGATCTCAATCCGGACCGGCGCCTTTCCCGGCGGCTCGAAATAGTGATATTTAAGCACACAATCCGATACGACCGGCCAGAAAGGATGATGCTCCTCCAATCCGACCATATCCCAAATGTTGTAATACTTCGCCACTGCCGGGTCATTCGGTTGACTATTTCAAACACTTCCCGTGAATACCGGGAGGAACGGCAGACAATAGAATTTCTCAATATCACGGCATACCATGCGGAGCGTACGGCGATATTCTACAAAGAAATATCCAGCTCCGAGAAAATTCACTGCTCGTCAGCATTCTGACAGGCGAAAACGACTCCGCAAGAGAAAAACGGCCTGGCTTTCCTGCCCATTTACAGCAGAAACTCCAACTGTGCAGATTTTTCAGGCTCTATCACGGTCGGGAAAGGAGCCGCCTCCAGAAGTTGTTTCCGAATGGAATACAAATCAACCTGCGGAAGCGAAACCTTTTCCATTCCGTTGAAAAGTTTCCCCATTTCCTCCAGCGAAGCACAATTTTCCGAATTCAATGTGACGGGAGAATAAGTTTTGATTCCAACCGAAGAAAAATAATCTTCAAACTTGCTTCCATCGCCAGGGATCGTATGACTTTCCATCCGTAAAGCAGGAATTCCGTAGGCGTGAGGAACAATCAACCCATGTAAGGATGAAGAAAGGATTCGCCGGCAGGAACAAATCTCATCTGTAATTTTCTCCACACTTTTTCGATTGGTCCTCAAAGAAATAAAAAGAAACTTGTCTCGGCAGGAAGAACGCTCGAGAAGTACTTCAAACCGCTTACGATCGTTATTGTGAGCAATAATTCCGAATTCATGACAAGGCTCAACTTTCGGTCGGTAAATCAATGGCAATAAAAGGCCGGGATCACCCATAACCACTCCGGAAACGTCACAACCAGCTTCTCTGAGCCGCCGCAGCGTCAGAGGCCCGCGAACAGCCCGGTAACAAGCTCCCGGTTCAATGGGATCGGTTCGATAAGTGATCCCGGATCCCCAGATGATGCAATTTTTCCGTGCAAGGCCGACAATCGAACCGACAGCAAGAACAACCGGCGCAGTACGAGCGTAGGCTAAAGAGAAATTGTGAAATCCCCGCCCGAACAAAATATCACGGCAACAAATCGCCACATCAAGCGTGATTCGTTTCCAGGAAAACGGCCGGCAAAATCGAACTTTTTTCCCGGAAAGTCCGGCGATCAGGTACGGGGAAAGCTCGTCGCCATAATTATCTCTGAAATAGTATAAGTCAATCATAAGACTGTAATTATCCTTACTTCCCTTCATGGATTACCCGCAGAATATGATGCCTGAATTGCATCAACGCCTCCCCTGTATATGGAACGACATAGTGGTAAGCACCAATCAGTTCTCCGGTTAAATCATTCATGTCCAAAATATAACGCACCCCGAAACGCTTTGCCATATATTCACAGGTCTCCACCTGGTGATCGTCGAAATGCTCGTGATAGCGCGCCAGACGCGGAATCGCAATAAATGGTTTGCCGAGCCGCATCAGCTCCGTCTGGATGCCGAGCCCGGCATGGCAGATGACCAGCCGCGCCGCAGCATAATATTTCTCCAGCGAAGGAGCATAATCGAAACTGCGGCAATGCGGAAGCGGCATCTCCGTTTTTCCGTACTGGACGAGAAACTCCTCATCCATCCGGGCGGCCAGCTCGTCGATACGCGTCAGCAGGCGCGGAAACGGTTCGCAAGTTCCGAGGGCGACAAAAATCATGCCAGAATGCCTCCGATATACTCCGCTTTTTTACCGAAAATCGCCAACCCTTCCTGCGTCTGAACATAAAAATGGTCCACCAGCGGATAGCAGATCTTCGCCGACATCGTTTTAGTACGGTATCGGGAAGCGGTTTCGACAAAAATGGTTTTCCGGAATAACAGTTTTGCCGCAAGAATTGCAGCCGTCCCGCACTCCGCCCCCGTTGTAACAACCCAGTCCGGCCTGGTTTTAGCAATCAGGTAGAGCGATTTGAAAAAAGATGGAATCATCGTCAGGACCGGACTTTTGATGCGCCGATAACCGTAATGCTCGCAATCGAGAGTCTCCATGCGCGGCCCGTATTCCGAAAAAACGATCAGCTTCGTTCCGGATAAGCCCCCGAACAAAGCCAGTCCCTCCGTCAGATGGCCACCGCTGGTAGCCGCAAGAAATATCCTGATTTCTCCGTCCGTTTTCATCCGCGCCCTTCCATTGCATTGCGGGAAGGCACAACAGCCCCTCCCCCGCAATAGAAACCTATCTGTATTAAGATACACAAGTTTCCGGATAAAAACAAGGAACTCCGGCGGAAAAATCGTACTTTCCCCGCCGGATTCCGCTTCAGCAGCCACCGAACACGCAGCGATGGCTGCCGGAAGACGCCAGCCGGGACTCTCCGTCAGGAGACATTATCAGGGCCGAAGCGTTGTCCGGGACGGAGAACTCCCACACGATGCGGTCGCCTTCCCGCTTCCAGCGGGAACGGATCGTTCCGGCGAAGGAGTCGTACTGCGCCTCCACCTCGTTCAGCCCCTCCACGAAACAGGGGGCGAGCCCAAAGCGGTCGAAGCCGTCCGAATCCGGCAGCGGACGGATGCCGGCGAGGTATTTGTAGAACCAGCCGCCGACCGAACCGAGCATCGGGTGGTTGTGCGAGTTCATGCCGCTGCCGGTCGCCTTCTCCCAACGCTCCCAGAGCGTCGTCGCACCGTTGGCCAGCATGTATCCCCAGCCCGGATACTCCGTCGAATTCACCATGCCGAACACCAAATCGGCGCGCCCGGACTCCGAAAGGATCTCAAGCAGGTATTTCGTCCCGATGTTGCCGGTGGTCAGCTTGCGGCCGTCCGCCTCGAAGCGTTCGACGAGGTGAGCGAAAGCGGACTTTCGCAGCTCCTCCGGCACCATGCCGCAGTAAAGCGCATAGCAGTAAGCGGCCTGCGAACCGGATTCGTACCGCCCCTCCCCGCGGTGAAAACGGCGGTGAAACGCGTCGCGGATCGCCGCGAACTGCAGCTTCAGGGCCGCCTCACTCTCCTCTTCCCCGAGGAACGCCGCAATCTTCGCGGTCAGCGACACCGCATAGCCGTAGAGCGCCGTCGAGACGAGCTCCGGCGGCACGAGGCCGCTGCGGCACCGGCCGGGCGGACAGAACTCGACCGGCGGAACCCAGTCGCCGATTTCGCCGCCGTCGATCAGGATGTGGTTCTCCGCCGCGTTCTCCATGCAGCGGCACCAGGCGAGGAAGTTCGGAAACAGCTCGCGCAGCAGCACGCGCTCGCCGCAGTAAAGATGCAGATTCCAGGCCGACTCGACGAAACTCGAGCAGACCGGGTCGACCTTGTCCGGCGTCCAGTGACACGGCGCGGTCATCGGGACGAAACCGGTTTCGGGGTCCTGCGCCTCGGCGATGTCGCGCAGCCATTTGCGCAGCAGATTCGCCTCGTCAAAATGGAACAGCGCACATTCACAGCGGGCCATCATGTCGTTCAGCCAGCCCATGCGCTCGGTCCGCTGCGGACAGTCGGTGGGGACGCCGTGCAGGTTGCTGCGCTCGGTCCACTGCACCATCGTCTCGATCCGGTTCAGCAGCCCGTTGTCGGTCCGGAAACGACCGACCGGGCGGCAATCGGTGCCGACCGCAATGCCGGTCAGCGTCTCCGCCTCCGGCGCGGCGGGCAGCCCGGCAACCTCGACGTAGCGGAAGCCGTGATAGGTGAAACGCGGCTTCCAGGCTTCGCCTTCCTCCGCGCCGCACGCAGTGTAGGCGTCGACGGCGTGATCGCCGAGCAGATTGTCCTGATTCACGCTACCGTCCTCATTGCAGTATTCGGCGAAACGGAGCGTGATCCGGGTTCCGGCCGGAGCCTTGACCTTCAGACGGCAGTAACCGGCGAAATTCTGCCCGAAATCCGCAACGAAGCGGCCGTCCGGCAGCGCCTGCCAGCTCCGTACCGGCAGTTCCATAAGCTCGCGGATCGGTTCGGCCATCGCGCCGCGCATCTTCCCGGCGGGAGGATCGACGCGGCAGCTGCCCCGCCCGGGCGGAAGCGCCGGACCGCCGGGCAACATCCAGCCGGAATCCGGCTCGAGCCGCGCGTCGTACTCCTCGCCGCCGTAGATGCTGTTCCGGGTGATCGCGGAGGGACCGCAGAGGAATCCGAACGGCCGGGTCTTCGCGACGACCTCGCCGTCGAGTTCGACCTGACAGCGCACGATCGGCGAAACATGCCAGCCGCCGCCGGCATGGACGGCGAGGACGTTCTCGCCCGGCGCCAGCATGCCGGCCAGGTCGAAGACGCGGTAGATCACGCTCTTCGAGCAGTCGGTCGGCGCCGGATCGAGCACCGCGTCGCCGAGGCGGCGGCCGTTCAGGTACGCCTCGAACCAGCCGAGACCGGAGATATAGAGCCGGGCGGTCTTCACCTGCTCCGGCGCGTTGAATTTCGACTGAAAATAGCGGGCGAAGCCGGACCAGGCGCCCGGCATGCCGTTCCAGACGCACACCCAATCCTTCTCCTCCAGCAATCCGGCTTCGAAAAACGCCGGTTCGCTCCAAGCCGAGAGCTCATCCCGGCCGTTCCGGATTCTGACCTGCCAGAAGACCCGCTCCCGGCTCTCCAGCGGTGCGCCGCCGTACGGATGATGGTGGCTGCGGGAACCTTCGACCCAGCCGGAATCCCAGAGATACGGCCCTGTCTCCAGCTCCGCCGCGACGGCCGCCGCGCGGACCCGCCACGCCTTCTGCTCCGTACCCGGCCGCCACGAAAGTTCCGGATTCCGAACGTCGATGCCGAGCGGATCGATCAATCCCTCCGCACGCAGACCGGTCACATGAAAAATACTCATATCGATTCCTCCTGTTGTTTTTCAATACGATACTTGATTTTTGCGGATTTGGAATGGATATTAAGAGAAGATTTGTATCTGTTTATTGCAGAAGGGGGAATTTTTCTGCTTATGGACATGACATTTCCGCAATTGAAGATCCACCTGGTGCATTATCTGGAAAATATTTTCCCGTGGGTGCAGTCGAATCTATACACGCCGTTCTGGCGGTATTACTGGAATCCCGTTCCGGGCGGCGTGCTCGACTGCGGCGCCGAACGGATCGAGCTGACGCCGGAAGCCGTCACGGTCATTCCGGGCTATCTGGTCTTTTCGACGCGCGCCGCCGCGCCGTTCAGCCAGTATTACATCCACTTCAATCCGCCGGACCGGCTGAGCATGCCGGAGCCGCGCATCCACCGCATCCCGCTTTGCGGCGAATGGCGGGAGGGCTGGGAGGAGTTCCGGGCGCTGCTGCCGGAGCCGGGAGCAGCGTTCCGCCGCGCATTCATCGCCGAATCGCTGCTGCTGGCCGCGCTGCTCAGGCTACCTCCGGGCGCGCTCCGCCTTGCGCCGGAATCGGACCCGCGGATCGCCCGCGCCCGGAAGATCATCGAAGAACGCCCCGCCGATCCGCCCGGCAACGCCGAACTCGCCCGAATCGCCGGGCTGAACCGCGAAAGTTTCGTCCGGCTGTTCCGCCACGAGTGCGGCGAATCCCCGCAGCAGTTTTCCCGGCGGCTCCGCATCGAACGCGCCTGCCGGCTGCTGCATTACAGCAACCGCTCGATCGAGGAGATCGCGGAACTCTGCGGCTTTGCCGACCGTTACCACTTCTCCCGGGTCTTTTCCCGCCTCATGCACAGCGCCCCCGCCGTCTTCCGCCGCCTGCGCCATTAACCCTGGCCGCGACCTCTTGAATGAGCCGTATCGGGGTTAACGCAGCAACAGCGGGAGAAACGCAGACAAGCGCAGGACGACAACCGGAAAAACCAAAGCGGAACAACGGCCAGCCGGTTTCCGGCAATGCCCCGGGCAAAACATTCGCGCCGGGCGCCGCCTGCCCGAACGCCGCTCCGAACAAGGCGGCCCCGCCGATAAGACGAATTCCGGTATCCTTCACGGCAGCCTCCCGAGATTCCGGATATTCAGAAGGCGGGCAGAAGCACCCCAGAATCAGAACGATCCCCAGGATGAGCGCAACAGTCCTGACTTGCCCGCATCGCTTCTCATCCTCGCCGCGTGTCACCCCGAACCAGGCAAACACCAAAGCGGCAATCCAGCCGGCTGATATCCAGACACCGGCCAGAATGCCGAGCCCGGCGCCAAGCCAGTGCGGAAAACGCCAGAGCGACCCGGAAGAGCAGGGACTCAGAAAACAAGTCAGCAGCAGGAGCCCTTCTCCGATAACCGCCGCCCATGCCAGATCGGTCCAGAAGCTCCGGGCCGGGAACGCCAGCGACAGGAACGAACTCCCCGGCTCCGGCTCCGGCGAAAGGAGAGTGCCGAACACGGCGAAAGCCCAGCCGCAAAGCTGACCGGCAAGACTCCCGGCCACCCATCCGGCATAGACGGCTTCACTGGAACGGTAATCGAAAGACAGAAGGCCCGGATTCCAGAAAACCAGGCTCCATCCGGCCAGACCGCCGAGGAACCATCCGCCGGTCACGGCCGGAAACACGGCTGCCGCCAGCCAGGAAAGCGGAAAACGTCTTCCCTTCCCCGTCTGGAGAAGCAGCGCGGCCGCCAGGCCCGCCGCCCCGCCCGCCGGCACAAAGGAGAGCGGTTCTCCGAACTTCCCGGCAAACGCACCGCCGGAAAAGAGCCGGGTCTGCGGCGCGATCGCGGCGGCGGCAAACGCACCGAACAGCACGCCGCCGGTCAGGACTCCCGGTGAACGCTGAAGAAACGCAGCCATACCGCTCCCCCTTTCATCGTGTTTTTGCGAAAACGCCCCATCCGCAATATAACCGGATCTCGCGGCGATACAAGTGTGGATTTGCATAAAAATCCGGTTCGATGTATGTTAAATACAGAAAGAAATCCAAACGGAATCCGGGAGAATTGTGATGTTCGCCTTCGCCAGACAGTTCGTCCGCGCCCCGCAGCCCGGCGGAAAAGCCGGAACCGCTCAACCGGCCGCCCGGCCGAAGGAGCTGCTCCGATGAATGCGGAAGAGCTCAAACGGTCGTTCCCGCCGATGGTCGGCGAGAAACCGCGGGTGCTGATCCTCGGCTCGCTGCCGGGGGAGGAGTCGCTGCGGCAGCAGCAGTATTACGCCTACAAACACAACGCCTTCTGGCCGATCATGGGGAAGCTGCTTGATTTCGATCCGTCCCTCCCCTATGACGACCGGCTCGAATGCCTGAAGGCCGCCGGGGTGGCGCTCTGGGACACGATCGGGGCCGGGCGGCGGAAGGGGAGCCTCGACGTCCATATCCGGGACATCGAGCCGAATCCGGTCGCCCGGCTGCTCGCCGAGCACCCAAGCATCGGCTTCATCGGCTGCAACGGCACCAAATCCCACGCGCAGCTCAAACGCAGCGCGCCGGAGCTGTTTGCGGAAGCGCGCCTCACCATCGTGCAGCTCCCCTCGACCAGCCCGGCGGCGGCGGCGCTGCGGTTCGAGGAGAAGCTCGCGGCATGGCGGGCCGTCGGGGATTTTCTGCAAAAATCCGGCGACCCGGATTGAAAAAGAGCCCGCGCTCCGGTATATTCCCACCGGTAACAGCGAGGGAGTTTTTGTGAAATTTTACCTTTATACGGGCAACAAGCTCGAGCGGCTGGCGGAGAAGTTCATCTCGCTCGTCTGCGGCTCGCTGCCCGCCGACGTTTTCACTCCCGAAACAGTGGTGGTGCAGACGCAGGGCATGGCGGCGTGGCTGAAGCTGCGCATCGGGGACTCCGGCCGGATCGCCGCGAATTTCGACACGCCGTTTCTGGTCAACTTCATCAACCGGACGCTCGAAGCGGTCTTTCCTCAGTTCCGGGCCGACTTCGAACGGTTCTCGACCGAACTCCTGCCGTGGAAAATCTGCCGGATTCTCGAACGGGAGCCGGAGCGCTACCCCGAGCTCGCCGCCTACCTGTCGGGACCGCAGGCGGAACTGAAGCGCTGGCAGCTCGGCTGCCGGATCGCCGACCTCTTCGACCAGTACCAGATCTACCGCCCGAAAATGCTCGAGGAGTGGCGCGCCGGAAACCGGCCGGAATGGAATGATGCCGACTGGCAGAAACGGCTGTACCTGGAGCTGCGCGGCGGACATAAGGGGCGGGAACACTATTTCTCCGAATTCTTCCGGCTGCGGGCGGTTCCGCCCGGCGCGCTGCCGGAACGGGTCACGGTGTTCGGGGTAGGCACGATGCCGCCGCTTTTCCTGGACTTCTTCCTGAAACTCTCGGAGTTCACCGTCGTCAACTTCTTCTACCTGAATCCGAGCCGGGAGTATTGGAGCGAACAATACTCCGACTTCGAAGCGGCCCGCCTCGTCGCGCGGGACGGCGGGACGCTCGAACAGTTCCACGACGGCAACCCGCTGCTGGCCTCCTTCGGCGCGCAGGGGCGCGAATTCTTCCGCCATATGGCCGGAATGCCGGAGGTGATCCACCCGGAGGACGGCGAGCTCTTCGAGCCGTTCCTCGAAACTTCCGGCGACGGTCCGGACGATTATGTGAACCCGACCCGTCTCACGGCGCTGCAGCAGGACATCCACGCCATGTTCCGCCGCGGCCCGGAACCGGACGGCGAGATCACCGGACGCCGCTTCGACTTCCCCCCGCAGGACCGCACCATCCGCGTACACAACTGCCACAGCGCGCGCCGGGAAATCGAAGTGCTTCACGACCAGCTGCTCGAACTGCTGGAAAATCCGGAGCTTCAGCCGCGCGACATCATCGTCATGGCGCCCGACATCAACACCTACATGCCGTACATCCGTTCGATCTTCGGCCAGGGACCGCTCAAAAACGTCTACGCCGTCTCCGACCGCAGCCTGCGCCGGACGAGCCGGATCGCCGACGCGTTCTTCGAGCTGCTGAAGCTTCGCCACAGCCGGTTCGAAGCATCGAAAGTGCTTGACCTGCTTCATGTTCCGGCCATTCGCAGCCGGTTCGGAATCGAAGCGGCCGACCTTGGCCCGGTCGCCGACTGGATTGAACGCGCCGGCATCCGCTGGGGAGTCGACCGCAGCGACCGGCTCGCAAACTGCACGGTCGGTTTCGAGGAGTATTCATGGCGGCAGGGACTCGACCGGCTGCTGCTCGGTTTCGCCCGCGAAACGGTGCCGGGGGACCTTCACTCGGACGGGCTCCTGCCGCTCGAAGCGGTGGAGGGAAGCAGTTCCGTCCTGCTCGGCAGGCTCGTCTCTGCCGTCGAGCGGATCTCCGCGCTCCGCCGCGACTGCGCCGGGAGCCGGCCGCCGCAGGAGTGGAGCGAGCTGCTGCTGAAGGCGCTCGACGAGCTCTTTCTCCCCGCCGACGAGGAGTTCGACGAATTCTCCGCACTCCGCCGCGCCGTGCAGCTACCGGGGCGGCAGGCTGCGGCGGCCGCCTACGATTCTCCCGTACCGGTCGACGTCATCGAAGACGCCGTCGACGCGGCGCTCTCCCCGGCGGGACGGAACGACCCGTTCCTGCGCGGAAAAATCACCTTCTGCTCGCTCGTGCCGATGCGGAGCATTCCGATGAAGGTCGTGGCGATCGTCGGTCTCAACGACGGTGAGTTCCCGCGCCGCGACCTCAAGCTCGGTTTCAACCTGATCAGCCGGAAGATCGCCCCGTGCGACCGTTCCCGCCAGGCCGAGGACCGCTATCTGTTCCTCGAGGCGATCCTGTCAGCCCGCCGGAATCTGCTGCTCTTCTATCAGGGGCAGACCGCGCGCGGGAACGACGAGTTTCCGCCCGCGATCCCGCTCGGCGAACTCATCGCCTACCTGAAGAAAAGCGCTCCGTTCGAGGAGACGCGCCACCGCCTGCAGCCGTTCGAATTCAGCTACTTCGACCGCAACAATCCGAACCCCGACGCGCGCTCCCGCTCCCGCGAGAACTTTGAGGCGGCCGAGACGCTGCTCGCCTCGCTGCGTCGCGGCCGGCCGCCGGAACCGGAGGCGGTGCCGCACCTCGAACCGGCCGGAATTGCGGCGATTTCACCGCAGGAGCTCGAACGCTTTTTCACCAATCCGTGCCGCTGGTTCCTGAACAACCGCGCCAACATATTCCTGTTCAACGACGAAGAGGACTCGGGAGACGTCGAGCCGACGCCGGAAAGCGTCGACCGCCTGCAGCAGTACCTGCTCAAGACCGAAATCGGCGCCTTTACGCTCGACGAACTCGACCGCGACACCCAGTACCGGCTGCTGCGGCGCGGCAACCGCCTGCCGGTCGGTCACGGCGGCGAGCTGCTGTTCGACGAAATTTACGGGACCGTGCAGAAACTGCCGCAATCGTGGCGCGACGCCCTGCGGAACCGGGTTCCGATGACCGTCAGCCTCGAATCGGGGCAGCTGCGCATTGCCGGAACCATCGAAACCGCGCCCGACGGCCTCAGCCAGCACCTGCTGTTCTATTCGGGGCTCAAACCCAAATACACGGTCCGCGCCGGGCTCCGCCATCTGCTGTTGTCGCTGATGCAGCGGGAGCCGGTGACCACCCGGCTTCTGACCTTCGAACGCGGAGAACCGAAAGAACATCGGCTGGATGCCGTCAGCCGCGAAGAGGCGCAGTCGGTCCTGAATACCTATCTTGCGCTTTTCCTGGAGGGGCAGCAGACTCCGCTGCCGTTTTTCGAAAAGGCCTCGCAGGCCTGTTTCGAGCGCGGGCTCGAGGCTGCCCGGCGCGCGTTCACCTCCTCCTGCAAGGCCGGCGGCATCACCGGCGACCTCGACGACCCGGCCGTCCGCCGCTGCTACGGCCCCGACTCCTTCGACGACCCCGGCTTCACGGAGGCGCTCGAACGGTGCGCCCGGATTCTGCTCGGCTCGCTTGAACTGAAGGAGGTCGAACCGTGAACGAGCGCCCCGATTACCTCGATTACCGTCTCGACGGCTGGAACCTCATCGAAGCCGCCGCGGGAACCGGAAAAACCTATACGATCCAGAATCTTGCGGTCCGTTTCCTGCTCGAGCGGCGGCTGCCGATCCGCTCGCTGCTGGTCGTGACCTTCACCGAGGCCGCCGCCGCCGAATTGAAGGAACGCATCCGCGCGGTGCTCGGCACGATGCTCGACGCCGCGACCGGAGCGGAACCGGCCTCGGAGCGCGAACGGCTGCTTCTGGAGCGGGCGGCCGAAGCAGGCGTGCCGCGCGAAGCGTGCGCCGGGCTGCTGAAAAACGCACTGAGCAGCTTCGACGATGCAGCGATCTCGACCATCCACGGCTTCTGCGCCCGGGTGCTCGGCGAGAACGCATTCGAGAGCGGCGTCCTCTTCCGCAGCGAACTCGTGAAAGACACTTCCGGCATGATCGCGGAACTCGGCATGGACTTCTACCGCCGCATCTTCTACGCGCCCGGCCCGAAGCTCCGGAACGCAATGGCCGAAGCGGCCGGAATCACGCCGGAAAGCCTGACCGGGCCGGCAAAACTGAAAGCCGCACACCCGGAGCTCGTGATCCGGACCCCGCTCGCCGGAACGGAAGAGGAAGCGGAACTCATTCTGCGGGAGGCGGAATCGATCATTTCCGAGCTGCAAAACGCCGATCTGGCGGGTGCACTGGCCGAAGCGGCTCCTTATCTGAACAAACTCGGCAATTTTGCAGCGGCCGACGCACCCGCCGCGGCGGAGACGGCGCTGCGGAAACCCGATACGGCGGAGGCCCTCAAATGCCTGTCCGGTCTCGGACTGTCGGTTCTCGAAACCAAAGTGAAGAAACGGCTGAAGGGAACGACACCGGAGGAGGTGAAAGCGCGCCTCGCCGCCGGACCGTTCCGGCTGGCGGACCGGCTGGCGGAGCTGGTCCGCGACTACGGCAACGCGCTGAAACTCGCGGCGGCCGCCTTCATCCGCCACGGCTTCGAGCAGCGCCGCAAACGGGAAAACCTCCAGACTTTCAACGACTTGCTTCAGGAAGTGCACCATGCGCTCCACGCTGCTTCAAGTCCGCTTCCCGCCGTGCTGCGGCAACGCTATCCGGTCGGAATCGTCGACGAGTTTCAGGACACCGATCCGGTCCAGTATGAAATCTTCACCTCGATCTTCCGCCCGCCGGAGGGAACGCTTTATATGGTCGGCGACCCGAGGCAGGCGATTTACGCGTTCCGCGGCGGCGACATCGCGGTCTACCGCCGCGCCGTCCGCGAGCTCGAGGCCGCCGGAGGGAGAAAATATACGCTGACGGCCAACTACCGTTCCGCCGCGGCCATGATCGCCGACGTCAACACGCTGTTCCACCGGCACGCCGATCCGTTCGCCGATCCGTCCATCACGTTCCCGGAGGTTCGCGCGCCGGAACCGGCCCCGGCGCTGCTCCGGAACGGAGTGCCCGAAGCGCACCCGCTGCGGATCATCCGCCTTCCCGATGCAAACGAGGCGGAGTGCCGCAGCCGGACCGCCCGCGCCGTGCTCGAGCTGCTCAGCGATCCCTCGCTCGCTCTGCCGGGGCGCGGCGAATCCGGCATCCGTCCGCGCGACATCGCGATTCTCGTCCTTCGCGGCTACGAGGCGGAACTGCTTGCGGCGGAGCTGCACGCGCTGCATATTCCGGCCGTGTTCACCCGGACCGGGAACATCTTCGACTCGGAAGACGCGCGCGAACTCCTGATCGTCCTCCGCGCCGTAGCGTCGAACGACGTGCGCCGGCTGCCGAACCTGCTGGCCACCCCGATCGGCGGCATGCCGGTCGCGGCGATCGCGGAGCTCCAGACCGAACGCGGCGAGCGGGAGCTCGCGGAGGAACAGACGAAGCTGCGCGAACTGCAGACGATCTGGGAGAACGGCAGCTTCATCGAATTTTTCAATGCGCTCCTCACGGCGCGGCAGGTGCGCAAGCGTTATCCGGCCCTGCCGCGCGGCGAACGGAAGCTGACCAACCTCCTGCAGCTCGGCGACCTGCTCGAGCAGGAGTCGGCCCGGCGCGGGCTCTCCCCGGCCGGAGTCGCCGACTTTCTGGCTGAACGGATCGCCGACCCGGACAAAGGCGACGGCGAGGAATATCAGCAGCTTCTCGAAACCGACCGCGAAGCGGTTACGCTGATGACGATCCACGGCAGCAAGGGACTCGAATTTCCGATCGTCCTCCTGCCCGGGCTCCATCTCGGCGATGCGGAGAAGCGCGCGGAGCTGTTCCACAACGCCGGCGGAAAGCTAGAATACGATCTCACCGATTCGCCGGAGGGAAAGCGGAAAGCGCAGGACGAACGGCTGCAGGAGCTTCTGCGCCTCGCCTACGTCGCCGTGACCCGGGCGAAACACCACTGCCGCATTTTCTGGGGGAAAGGGCCGAAGGCGACGGCGCCCGACTGGCTGTTCCGTATGCGCGAAGCGGGGGCCCGGGGAACTTCCCCGGTTCAGGCGCTCCTCGCCGACCCGCCCGAGCCGCAGATCCCGGCCGAACTCCTCGACCCGGAGACGGCGCCCGAACCGCCGCCGTTTTACCGGCAGGACCCGGGCGCGACGCTTGAGCTTGAGCTGCCGCCGGTCCGGCTCGGCATCGACTCCGGCTGGCAGTTCGTCAGCTACTCGAGCCTGAGTCCGCAGGGAGGCGCCGACACTCCATATGATTATGACGAAAAGGAGCAGGAACCCGGCACACCCGGAGAACCGCCTGACGGCGGCATCTTCGCCGTCCGCGGCGGAGCGGCGGCGGGCAACGCCTGGCACCGGATCTTCGAACTCGCCGACTTCAGCGCCGGGGAGGAGGAGCTCCGCACGCTCGCGCTGCCGCAGCTGACCGATTTCGGGCTGCTGCGCGGCGGCGAAGATCCGGAGGAAAAGCTCAAGCTTACGGTCCGAATGGCGCAGGATGTGTTCCGTTCCCCGCTCCGCGGCGCGGACGGCGTCGCGTTCCGCCTCGCGGAAGTGCCGCGGCGCGAACGGCTCTCCGAGCTGGAGTTCGCCTACCGCTTCCGCTCCGGTTTCACAACGAAGCAGCTCCGGAGACTGCTTGAGTGCTATGCGGCCGAGCGGTTCGGCCTCTGCGAGTGGCCGGTCTGGAACCGTACCGTCTCGGGCGGCTGCCTGAACGGATTCATCGACCTCTTCTTCCGCCACCACGGACGTTATTTCATTCTCGACTGGAAGTCGAACCGGCTGGGCGGCAGGAGTGCGAACTTCCTGCCGGAGCGGCTGCCCGCCGCAATGGCCGGGAGCTTCTATTTTCTTCAGTACCTGATCTATACGGTCGCCGCGGTCAAATATCTGCGCATGCGCCTCGGCCGCTTCGACGAGGCCGAATACGAGTCGCTGTTCGGAGGAGTTTTCTATCTCTTCGTCCGCGGCGTGTCGCCGGACCATCCGGGCCGCGGCGTCTTTCACGACAAACCGCCGTACGAACTTGTGCGCCAACTCGAGGAGCTGATCGGATGAGCAGGATTCATTTCGCCGCAATCGAAGGCTTCGAAGCGATCGACGCCGTATTCGCGGACTTCCTCGAACGGCTCTCCGGCAGACCGCTGGCTGCCGAGCTTGCCGCCGCCGCCGCACTCGTCTCGCGCGCGGTGCGCGAAGGACACAGCTGCTGCCGCCTCGAACTCTGGGCCGGGCAGCAGCTCGGCGAAGGGGAGAACCGGCTCACGCTCCCCGGGCTTGACGGCTGGCTCGCCGTGCTCCGCCGCCCGGAGTTCCGGCCGCTCGTCGCGGAACCGACCGCGCCGCTCATGCTCGACGAGGCGGGAAGGCTTTATCTCAGGCGTTATTACGACTGCGAAAAACGTATCGCCGGTGAAATCCTCCGCAAACTCGACAGGAGCGTCCCGCCGCCGGAGCTGCCCGCCGGCGCGCTGGCCGGGCTCCTCCCCTACTTCGCAGCCGCAGCGGACCGGCTCTGGGTCGATCACCAGCAGCTCGCCGTCTACACCGCCATGTCAAACTCGTTCTCGATCATATCGGGCGGTCCCGGAACCGGCAAGACCACCGTGGTGGCGGCGCTGCTCGCGCTTGAACTCGAACGCAATCCGGAGCTCGCCGTGGCGCTCGCCGCGCCGACCGGCAAGGCGCAGGCGCGTCTTGCGGAGTCGCTCGCAAGCGGCGTCGGCCGGCTGAACGTCTCCGATACGGTCAAATCGCGGCTGCTTTCGCTGCCGAGTTCGACCCTGCACCGGCTGCTCGGCATCGATCCGCGCGGCAACTGCCGGCACGACCGCCGGAACCCGCTGCCGTGGGACCTGGTCGTCGTCGACGAGTGCTCGATGGTTCCGCTGCTGCTGATGGGGAAACTGCTCGATGCGCTGCGGCCGGAGTGCCGTCTCGTCCTGCTCGGCGACAAAGACCAGCTCGCGTCGGTGGAAGCCGGCGCGGTCCTCTCGGACCTCTGCGATGCGGCGGAACTGAATGCGCTCCGGCCCGACGCGGCGGAGGCGTTCCGGCGCCAGACCGGCTGGCGCGTCGCGTCCGCCGATGCGCGGCCGCTCTCGGGGGCCGTCGCGGAGCTCACCGAAAATCACCGTTTCGCCACGGCGGTCCATATCGGAGAATTCAGCCGGGCGATCAAAGAGCTCCGGCCGGAGGACGCTCCCCAACTGGCCGGGCGGATCGCCCGGTGCGATGCGCCGGACTTCCTGACCCGCGATATCCCGACCGGCGAAATCGAAGCCCGCCTGAAGGAGCTGCTGCGGATCCCCGTATACAACGAATTCGCCATGAACGATCTGCGCCGTCTCGCGGAGAGCGGGGAAGAAACCAATATCGAACACGCGTTCGGAATCCTGAACTCCTTCCGGCTCCTCGGCGCAATGCGGAGCGGAAAACGCGGCGTCGAGGCGCTGAATGCCGCGATGATGAAGCTGCTGGGTCATCACGGGCTTCACTCTCCCGGCGTTCCGCTGCTGGTCACCCGGAACGACCCGAGGACGGAACTGTACAACGGCGACATCGGGCTCGTCGTCGCGGACCCGTCCGCGCCGGGAGCGGTCCGCGTCCGTTTCCCGAACCGGGCGCGGAGCTTCATTCCGGCAGAGCTGCCGGAACACGAGGCGGTTTACGCCATGACCGTGCACAAGTCGCAGGGGTCCGGTTTCCGCAGCGTGCTCTTCGTGCTGCCGGACGAGCCGGGACCGCTCCTGACCCGCGAACTGCTCTACACCGCCGTCACCCGGGCGGAAGAGCGGGTCGAACTCTGGGGAAGCGAAGAGGTCATCACCGCGGCGCTGCAAAACAGGACCGTCCGCCAGTCCGGGCTGGCCGACCGGCTGCGCGAATCCTGATTTCCGCAAAAATCCGGCCGGAACGGTTTGCGTTTTGCACCTTCGCCGGATATACTATTTCCGGATTCATTCGATGAAGGCGATCAACCGAAACCTATGGAAAGAGCAGTCAACATCATGCAGAAGAACAAAATCATCCGCCAGGCGCTTCCGCTCGTCCCGGCCATGCTGCTGGCCGGGTGCGCGGGGCTGAGCCAGTCGCCCGCCCATCTCGAACCGGCTTTCTGGAAAGGGGAACCGCCCGATGCGCTGGTCAGCCGCAACGGCCGGAAAATCGACTCCGCCGCCGCATGGATGGAAATCCGCCGCCCCGAACTCCTGCACCTCTTTTCGACCACTGTCTACGGCAAGCCGCTGCCGGTGCCGGAGGGCATCGAATTCAGAGTGCTCGAGCGCGACGACAACGCCCTCGGAGGCAAGGCGATCCGCATTCAGGGCGACATTCTCTGCAAGGGGATCGACCAGCCGAACCCGTTCCGGCTGCTGCTCTATCTTCCGAAGAACGCCGGAGGGCCGGTTCCGGTCTTTCTCGGACTCAATTTTCAGGGAAATCATTCGACGACCTTCGATCCGGCCGTCCTGATTCCGGAGTGGAACCCGAAACCGCGCCCGCGCGGCAACCGGGCCGACCGGTACGACCTCGATCTGCTGCTCGACGCCGGGTACGGCCTGGCGACGATCCACACCGCCGATATCGAACCGGACCGGCCCGATTCGTGGAAAACCGGCGTCCGCCGCGCCTACCTTGCCGACGGCGTGCAGAAAAAGGACGATCCGGGCACGATCTCGACCTGGGCGTGGGGGCTCTCGCGCGGACTCGACGCACTGCTGACCATCCCGGAGGTCGATCCGGACCGCGTCATCGTCTGGGGACACTCCCGTCTCGGCAAGACCTCGCTCTGGGCGGCGGCGACCGATCCGCGCTTCGCGGCGGCCGTCTCGAACGATTCCGGCTGCGGCGGCGCATCGCTGACCCGCCACATCGTCAGGGACGGCAAGAGCGAAACGCTCCGGAAGATCATCGAGGTGTTCCCGCACTGGTTCGCCCTGAATTTGTCGGACTACATCGACCGCGAAGAGGCGCTCCCGGTCGACCAGCATGAGCTGCTGGCGCTGGTGGCGCCGCGCCCGGTCTATGTGGCGAGCGCGGAGAGCGACGTCTGGGCCGACCCCGAAGGCGAATTCCTCGCCGCGCGCGAAGCGTCGAAGGTCTACCGGCTCTTCGGCCGCGCCGGCATTCCGGAGGAGGCTCCCATGCCGAAGCTGCACGAACCGGTCGGCGAAGGCATCGGCTATCACATCCGCGCCGGAGAACACAGTGTGCACAGTTTCGACTGGGCGGCGTTCGTCGATTTCATGAATGCGAACCTGCCCCCGAAGAAATAAGAGCTTCCCGGAGGCCCGTTTTCGCGGGCATCCGCTTGCACCCGGAGTTTTCCCATGATACATTATCCCGCATCATGAGAAAACTCTTTTATTTTTTCGTCTGCCTTCTCCTCTTCTGGGCGGCGGGCTGCGGGGAAGAGAAAACCGCCGGGCCGGAACCGGCGGTGCGCTTCTATTCCGCCTCGTCGGCGGCGTCGCACCTGCTGCTGAAGCTCGGGGCGGCCGATGCTCTGGCCGCGGTCGATCGATACGGCAGAGCGGTTCCCGGCGCGGAACGGATTCCGGTTGCCGGAAGCGGCTCCGCCGTCTCCATCGAAAAGCTGGCGGAACTCGGCGTCAGCCGCGCGTTCGTCTGGTATTACCAGACGAACCTGAAACAGCTGCTTGAGCAGCACGGCATCGCGGTGACCGTGCTTCCGGCCGTCCGGCTCGCCGATTACCCCGGGCTTGTCCGCACCGTGGCTTCCGCGGCGGGGAAAAATGCGGAAGGAGAAGCGCTGATCGCGGAATTCCAGACGCAGCTCGATGCGACGCCTCCGGCGGGCGGAGAACGGAGGCGGGTTTATTTCGAGCTTTATTCGCCTTACAAATGCGCCGGCGGCGACTCCTATTTCGGCGACCTGCTCAAGCTCGCCGGGGCCGAAAACATCGGCGAAGCGCTTCCGACCGGACCGGTCAGCCCTGAGTATCTCGTGCAGAGCTCTCCCGAAGTGATCCTGTTCCTGGCGGAGACGGAGTCGGCTGAAACCATCGCCGGCCGCCCCGGCTTCGCGGCGCTGCCGGCCGTCCGCTACGGACGGATTCACCGGGTGGAACGCACCCGCGTGCTTGAGGGGGTCGATCCGGCCGAAGCGGTCCGCTACCTGCGGCGGCTGATCCGCGACCGGTAAAAAAAAGGGCCCTCCCCGCAGGAAGGCCCCGGTACATCGGGCGGCGGAGCCGCCCTCTATCATGATGGCTATTCGGCCAGAAAAATCTTCTCCAGTTCGTGCTTGCTGTAAGCGTTGAGGGTAACCAGGGTCTTCGTATGGATGATGCCGTTGATATCGTGAGTCATACGGGTAGCGATGATTTCCGCCAGTTCGGCGTTGCTTTTGACGCGGATCATGACGACAAGGTCGTATTCGCCGGCGACGCTGTAAACTTCGGAGACTCCTTCAATCCTCATGAGATCTTCGATGACGCTGCGAATCATAGCCCGCTCGACATTGACCAGAACGATGCCTGTAACCATTTGCCCAATCTCCTTTTGGTTGATCCCGGGGACCCCGGAGCGGCTCCCCTTCACTCCTAACTATAATCGGCTCCGACCGGAATGCAAACGCATTTCGCACAAAAAATCAAAAAAGAAGTCCGAAATAAAAAAACGCGATTCCGGACTCCCCGGAAAGCCGCGGAACATTCACGCCCGCCGGATAGCCGGAATATGACTTCGGAACTTGGTTCATTATTTATCAAAAAAAAATGAACCAATGGCTTGATTTATAAAAATTCAGTTCTACAGTATACCATGCAAGGTTTCGAGACGACGATCCGGGAAGCCTTGGAGGAGTCGTCAGGCCCGGTGTATTCCATGCGGAGCCGGGCCTGACTTTTTCATGCGGAATTCAATCGTTCCAACCTGAAATCAATATTCCTTTTTACGGAAAACAGAATATCGCACAACTCCGGCCGCCCGGAAAGGCACGGGCATCCGGTCAATCTTGCCGGTTCGTTCGGCGTACCGTATGCCTTCGTGCATAAGCAGCAATATATATTTCACCAATTTTCTCCGGGCGCCGGAATAAGGCCGCTTCGACAGGCCGTTCGCTCCCTTGAACCGGTCCGAAGCCGGAACGGCAGAAAAAAGCGACCGCCCGGGGCTTTCCGGAACAGCCGCTTCGCATATGCTCCCGCCGGCTTACGGCTGCGGCTCCCCGCGTTCTCCGAGAGAAGAAAGCACCGTCTTGACCACTTTCCGGTCGTCGAACGGATGGCGCACGCCTTTGATCTCCTGATAAGTCTCATGCCCCTTGCCGGCGATCAGGACGGCGTCGCCGGGTTCCGCCAGCTCCAGCGCCCGCCGGATGGCCAGAAAACGGTCCGGCTCGATCTCATACGCGGCACCTTCCGGAATCCCGGCCGCAATCTCCCGGATGATCGCCTCCGGCTCTTCGCTGCGCGGATTGTCGCTGGTCAGGATCACAAGATCCGCCTTCTCCGCCGCCGCAAGTCCCATGCGGGGGCGCTTCAGGTGGTCGCGGTCCCCGCCGGCCCCGAACACCGCAATCAGGCGGCGCGGCGTGATCTTACGCAGGATTTCGAGCACATTGCTCAACGCGTCGTCGGTGTGCGCGTAATCGACGTACACGGCATATCCCTTCCGGCTGTTGATCCGTTCAAGACGGCCCGGAACGCGGATTTTCACCGCGAGCGCGCGGTTGATCTCCTCCGGCGTCAGGCCGAATTCGCGCACGGCCAGTATCGCGCCGGTGAGGTTGTGGATATTGTGGCTGCCGATCAGGTTCGAACCGACGTCGAACGCCTCATCGCGCCCTTCGAGCCGGAACCGGACCCCGTCTTCCGGCAATTCGACGTTCGTGATACGCCATTTCGCCTCGGCATCGGCACTGCCGAAGGTGATGACCCGGGTCGTGTCGGCCAGCTCGTCGGCCAGCCGCCGGCCGTAACGGTCGTCGACGTTGATGACCGCCGCCCCCTTCGGGGAAAGCTGCTCCGTGAACAGACGCTTCTTCGCATGATAATAGTGCTCCATGTCGCGGTGATAGTCGAGATGATCGCCCGAAAGATTCGTAAAGACCGCCACCCGGAACACGGTTCCGGCCACCCTGCCCTGATCGAGCGCATGGCTCGAAAGCTCCATCGCGGCGGCGGCCAGCCGGTTCCGGCGCATCTCGGCCAGCAGCGGAAACAGCACGCCCGCCTCCGGCGTGGTGCAGTCGGCCGGACGCACGATTTTGCCGTCCCGCGTCTCCACGGTCGAAATAAGTCCGCACGAACGGCCGCCCGCGCGCAGCAGATGCTCGATCATATAGACGGTCGTCGTTTTGCCGTTGGTGCCGGTAACGCCGAAAAGCGGCAGCTCCCGGTCCGGACAGCCGTTGAATTCCCGGCAGCAGCGCGCATAGGCCAGCCGCGTGCTGGTCACCATCAGATAGGTCGTATGCGGCGCGTAATGCGAAAGCGGATGCTGATGGATCACCACCTGGGCCCGTGCCTTGATCGCCGCGTCGATATAATTGTGTCCGTCGCTGACCGTGCCGGGAATTGCGACGAAAATATCGCCCGGCAACACCTTGCGCGAATCGTTGACCACTCTCCCGCGCGCAGAATCGCCGTGGAAACCGCGCCGGGCGATCAGAAGCTCGCCCAATACCCGTTCAAAAGATAAAATCACCGGCATACCTCCCTTCGCAGCGGAGCGGCGGGCGGCCTTCGGGCCGCATTGCCGGAAACCGGCCGCCGTTTTCCGCTTTCTCCATAGTCACTTCGATGTTCAGCGCGCCTCTTCCGGCAGCGCCGCTTCGACGCCGATCCCGCGCGACCCCTTGGCAAAAACGAGGTCGCCCGGCTTCGCTTCCGCCGTCACCCGCCGCGCATCGGCGGCGGAGGCGAAATGCTCGCCGCCGCCCGCATTGCGGAAACCGTCGCCGACCGTCACGATCCGCGCGCCCGGAAACAGCCTGGCGGCAAGCCCGTAAATCTCCCGGTGCGCCGCTTCGGATTCAGGCCCGAGTTCGCGCATTTCCCCCAGCAGAAGAATCAGCTTCCCGGGGTCGGCAAACTCGGCCAGATGCTCGAATGCGGCGCGCATGCTGCCCGGGTTCGCATTGTACGCATCATTCAGATAGGTCACTCCGCCGCTCCGCACAAGTTTGCCGCGCATGCCGGGCAGGACGGTCCGTTCCAGCCCCTCCGCAATGACGGCGGGCGCGATTCCGGCGGCCAGCGCCGCCGCCGCGGCGGCAGCCGCGTTCACGGCCTGGTGCCGCCCGGTCAAACTCCACGAAATTTCGAACCGTTCGCCGTCCGCGAAACGGAGCTCGAACGAACTGCCCTCGAGCCGGCCGCCGCAGTAGTGCGCTTCGACGGCGCAGCCGCTTCCTTCCCCGAAACGCAGCAGCCGGAACGGCGCCGCCGCCTCCGCCAGCACTTCGACGGCCGGGCAGCTTCGCGGAATCACCGCCGTTCCGTCCGCCGGCAAACCGCTGAAAATCCGGCTCTTCTCGCGGGCGATCCCCTCCAGGGAGCCGAGAAACTCAAGGTGGCACGGCGCAATCGAATTGACCAGCGCCACCTGCGGCAGCGCGCAGCAGCTCAGGGGTTCAATCTCCCCGTGATGGTTGGTCCCCATCTCGATGACCGCGAACCGGTGCTGCGGCTGCAGCCGCAGCAGATTCTGCGGCACGCCGACCTGATTGTTCGTATTTCCGACCGTGTAGAGCACCCGCTCCGCGCCGGCGGCGGCGGTGAAAATCGCGCGCAGCATCTCCTTGACGCTGGTTTTGCCGACGCTGCCGGTGACCGCCGCAACCGTCAGCTCCGGGAACCGCCGCCGGTGCAGCCGCGCGATTCCCTGATAGCTCCACAGCGGATCGGCCACAGCGAGCACCGGAACCGGGCACGGCTCCGGCAGCCGGCCGAGCTTCGACTCCGCGACGCAGAGCGCAGCGGCCCCGGCGGAGACCGCCGCCGGAAGAAAGTCGTGCGCATCGAAATTTTCGCCCGAGAGCGCGATGAAAAGCCGCCCGGAACCATCCTGCCGCGTATCGGTGAATACGCCGGAGACAGCAGTCCCGCGCCCGTCCGTCCAGCGGCCGCCGGCGCCCCGCGCCAGCTCCTCCGCGGAAAATGTCACGGCAGAATCACTCATTGATGTTCAGAACGTTGCGGACGGTATCGCCGCGGAAGATGACCCGAACCGTTGCGGTCGGACTGATCCAGTAAATCCAGGTTTCGTTGCGCAGATTCGGCGTGCGCACGGCAGGCGGCGGCCCGTAGGCGAGCATGACCTCGCGCCGGTTCATCCCGGCAACGACCTGCCCGGCCCTGATCCGTTCAAGCGTGGCGGCAGGAATATCTTTTGTCAGCTCCTCCGGCAGTTCGGTCGTGAAGGTCTGGGCGATGAAGTCGCGCAGCGAACAGAGCCGGTAGCCCGGATCGAAGTCGATGGTGTACTCGCGCCCCGAAAGGTCGCGGAACGTCAGCTTGCTCCTGCCCGTGATATAGCTGTAACTCGTGCCGACCGGCTCGATCTCGCTGCCGAGCGGCAGGAAGGTCCCCTGCTGGATGTTCAGGCTGCTGATTTCGGCCGGATTCAGATACCAGAGGTTGTAGCGGGTGTAGATTTTCTGGTCCTGCCGCTGCTGAAGCACCTCGGACATCACAACCGGATCGGCGCAGCCGCCGAAGAACAGCGCGGCGCAGACCGCGAACATGGCAAGCATCAATCGACGCATGAAATCACTCCGTAAAAGTTTTGAAATTCCATAACAGGCACACACCTGCATAATCTATTCCCGATTGGCCGTTTTGGCAAGTCCCGGCCGCCCGGAACGGCGCATTAAATTGTAAAAACATAGCCGTAGAGCACGCCGGACGCCCGGTCGTAGCCAATCCAGAGCCGGCCGGTCCCGGTTTCCTCCAGCTTCTCCGGCGGATTCCACCAGACCAGGGGTCGGGGCGGTTCGCCGGGAGACGGCAACTTTCCCGCAGCCGCTTTCACTTCCCAGAACTTCGACAACTGTTCGTATTCGTCCGGTGCAATCCGACAGGAAAACCAGCACGCCGTATCCGGACCGGCATCATAAGAAAAGACATTCAAAGCACGAAGATCGCCGGGAATCTCCAAACGGCAGCGAAGCAGCAGACGGCGCGCCTCCGCGTAAGAGGCTTCACGCTCCACTTCAAGAAAAGCGGAAACCTCCCGAAAAAACCATCCGGCACAGAAAGCCCCGGCTCCCAGCAGAAGAAAAGCGGCGCAGCAGATGAGCCGGCGCTTCATTTCCCCGACTTTTCCCGGCCGGGAAGCTCCCACTTCGGCAGGTCGATTTTGAACGGTTTCGGGAACGGTTCGGGCATCCCGGTCCTGGGCGGCTCCGCAGTCCGGGGGGCGGAGAATTGCTCCGGCTCCGGCTCCGGCGAAAGCGGGGCGATCACCGCATATTCATCCTCGCGCCGGACTTCGATCCGGCGGCCGCAGCTCGGGCACTCCGCAAACATGCCGATCCATGACTCCTCCGCCTCGATCTTCTGCCGGCAGAACACACACCTGAATTTAAACGTGGACATTCGTCTGATCTCCTTGCGTCATCTCGTCTAAGCATATACCCGGCCGGCGCATTTTTCAAGCGTCCCGGCGAAAAAGGCCGGGGATTTCTGTCTCATTCCGCCCCCAGCAGCCGCAGGGCGGCGCCGTCCAGACAAGGTTTGCGGCCGCGCAGCGCGGAGAGATCGAACCGCTCCAGCAGCTCCGGAAGCGTCAGCTCCTCCCCGAACTCGGCCCAGCCGCCCCAGAAGGCGAGCAATCCGAGCACGGTTCCGGGACGTACGCCGCGCTCAAAGAGCGACTCCAGCGTCAGGCTTCCGGTCCGTTTCGCCAGCCGTTTTCCGTCCGCGCCGGTCACGACCGGCAGGTGGCAGAATTCCGGCAGCGGAAACTCCGGCGCGAGCGCGCGGTAAAGCAGAATCTGCCACGGCGTGCATTCGAGCAGGTCGCCGCCGCGGACCACCTCGGTGATCCGCATATCGATGTCGTCGGTCACGACCGCGAGCTGGTAGCCGATTCCGTCCGGATGGCGCGCAATCGGGAAATCGCCGTAGGTCAGAGCCGGATTGACCCGCTGCCCGCCGCACAGGCGGTCGCGAAACACAACCTCCCGGTCCGGAACCCGGAAGCGCCAGGCGGGCAATCTTCCGCTGCCGGCCAGCGCGCGGGCGGCCTCGGCGTAATCGGCGAAACGCCCCCGGCAGCGGCCGTCATACATGCGGCAGTCGCCCGCATGCGGCGCCGCCCCGGCCTGCCGCGCATCTCGCCGGGAACAGACGCAGGGATAGACCAGCTCCTGTTCGAGCAGCCGGTCGAGCGCGCGGCGGTAAAGCTCCGCGCGTTCGCTCTGCCGGTACGGCCCGTGCGGACCGCCCGCCCGATAGCCTTCATCCCACTCGAGCCCGAGCCGGAGCAGATCGCGGCAGTTGCCTTCGATGACGGCCGGATCACGCCCGTGTCCTTCGATATCCTCGATGCGCATGACGATCCGGCCGCCCCGGCTCCGCACCGACAGCCACGCGACGAGAAAGGTCATCGCATTGCCGAGATGGAGCGGCCCGGTCGGACTCGGGGCGAACCGCCCGCGTATTTCCCGTTCCTTATTCATGATTGCAGATTTATCGCTCCCGCCGGGTACATATACCATAAACTCCCGGATTTTCAAGCCGGGGATCTGAGATTTCAGGCTGAAATCCGGACCGACCCGCGCTCCCCGGCCGGCCGGAAATCCGTGCGGTTTCATTACAATCCTGCAATCTTCCATTGACAGCGCCGGATTCCGCGGCTATACTTTCTGCATCGACCATACAGTTTGAAAACAAGGGACCCATTCATGAAAAGAACCTTCGCCGCCGCCGCGGCGCTGTCCGGAACCGTATGCTTCGGAATCCTCTGGCTCAACAACCTGATCAGTGCCCGGCGCTATTATGCGCTGCTGTTCCGGGGAGAATACACGGACCGCTTTCCGCCGGGCTTCGCTCCGCTGCTCGACTGGAGCACGGTTGACGTTTCGACCGTGACCACCTTCATCCCGTTCTTCGGTTTCGTCCTGATCCTGTACCGGATTTTCCGGCCGGCGGAGGACCCGGGGTGTCCGTTCTTCCCCGGATACGACCGGTTCAACCTCGCGCTCGGGCTGCTCGGCACGATCTGGGGCATCATCCTGGTCGGTTACTATCCGGCGGAGCAGATCACGATCGCGGCGCTGATGCGCTGCCTGCACACGGCCATGTTCTCGACACTGGTGGCGGTAGCCTGGGTCATGGTCCTGATGCCGGCGGCGGTGCTGCCGCTGCTGCGAAGCTGCCGCGGAAGCGGGCCGGAGGACGAACCCGAGCTCGACCGGCTCATCGGCCGGATCTCCGCCGGGCTCGCCGCCGCGACGGAGGAGCTGCGCAGCAGCACGGCGGAATCGGCGCGCTTCCGCGCCGGACTGGCCGAAACCGCCGGCGCGCTCCGCGAACTGCGGCAGAATGCCGCCGCCGGGCGCGAGGCCGAAACCGCCTGGCAGAAGAGCGCCGCCGAAACGCTGAACGCGCTGGCGGAGGCAATCCGCAGGCTCGACCTCCACCAGCAGCGGCTCCGGGAGGAAAACGGCCGGCTCTCCGCCGAGAACGCCGAGCTGAACCGTCAGCTGACCGTCAGCGAAGACACGATCCGGGAGCTCCGGCAGACCATCGAACAAATCCGCAGCGCATTGAGGTGACGCCATGGCTTCCCGACTCTCTTACCGGACGCGTTCGAAGCTGCTGAAGCTCCTGCACGGCGAATCCGCCGCGAACAGCGAAGAGCACGAACTGAACGCGGTCTTTCTGCAGATCACGCTGGCGATCATGCTGATTTTCATGATCACCTTCTTTCTCTTCATGGAGAAAACCGGCGGCGAAATCAACCGGCTCGACGAACTCCGCGAGCAGCTCGATCTCGCCCGGCGCGAGAAACTCGCCAATGCGGTCGACCGCACGGCCGAACGCTACCGGGTCCGCTACGGCCTTACTCCGTTCCTGCGGATCGATCCCGACAGCGGCCGGAAAAGCTACGACCTGGCCGGAATCATCCGCGACGGAGCGCTGAGCGGCGAGGAAAATCCGAGATTGTCGTTCCGGCAGGGCGGACAAAACGCCTGCCTCGATTACTCCGCCCCCGACGTCCTCCAGGCCGAATGGGAGAAGCAGACGCTCGGACAGGCCGGAATCGCCGCCTCCGATCTCGGGGATGCCGACCGGCTCTGGCTGAAAGAGCAGCTGAAACTCCGGATCGGACAGCTCAGAAATGAAGTTTCCGAAGTTCAGACGCTCGCCGCCGCCACACTGCAGGAGCATCTCGCGCAGCATCCCGAAACCGTCACCGACCCGGAACTGCGAAAACTGCTCGCCCGCATCAATGCCGAACCGGACGGCGAAACGAGACGGTATCTGCTGACCGAACTGGCCGGGCGGCTGAACGCCTTCGTCCGCAGCGAACTCAAGCGGATCAGCGGAGCGCCGATGCTGGAGGAGCTGCCATGAAACGCCTGATCCCGTCCATTCTCGCCGCCCTGCTCCTGCCGCAGCTTTTCGCCGCCGCCGTGCCGGAGGGCGAAAGCCGCAGGCTGCTCGAACGCCAGACCGGACTGCTCTCGGCGCGGCTGCTCTACGGCGAAGCCGAAAAGCGCTGGCTTGCCGAACCGATGCCGGAAGCGGCCGAAACCCTCTACTCCGAAATGAAGCGGAAACCGGCCGAATGCGCGTCGCGGGCCGCGGCGCTCAAACGCATGGAGCCGCGTTTCGCGGAGCTGCTGGCGGAGAGCTACCGCGACATGGCCGAACATGTGCTCGCGCCCTTCCGGGAGAAGTTCTCCGCCGAACAGGCGGCGGCCTTCGGCCAGAAGTCCGCACAACTCATCGCGGAGAAGCAGAAAAAGGAGTTCCCGGCCGCGTTCGAGGCGGCACGCAAACGCCTCGTGGACGAGCAGCGCGCCGAACTGACGGACAGGATCTATCCGACCGAAACCGAGCTCGAAGCCGACGACGATGCCGCGCTGACCCGCAAACTTCTGGAACGCTTCACGGCGCGCCGCAAGACCCCGCTCTGGGAGGAGCTGCTTCCGCGGCTCGGAACCGAACTGGTCGCCCCCGTCCTCCGGTCGGCCCGCGCCCAGCAGAAGCGCCAGCTCGACCTCGCCGCCCGGCTCGAACCGGACACGCGGCTCTGGGACCCGGCCGCGGCCGAAGCGGAACTTGAGCAGAAACTGAATGCCGAAATCGCCGGCTGGAAGGAGGAGAAACGCTATGCGCTCTTCCCCCGCACCCGGCAGCTGATCCGCAGCCGCGCCGGCCGTCTGCCGCAGGAGCGCGCGATCCGCGCGCTGCAAAAACCGGCGGCGGCGGCGGATTACGCCGCGCTGCTCGCCCGTGACCCGGCCGCCCACGCCGATCCGGCGGAGAGCTTCCGGCAGTACGAAGCTCTTTCCGGCCGGGCCGCCCTCGCGGCGGCGGCAGAGCAGCTTGCCATGCCGGAACAATACCGGAAAACGCTCGAAACCGATGCGGAGGTCAAACGCGCGCTCGCCCGGCGGTTCGAAACCCTGAAACCGGAGTTGCAGAAGCACCGCAACGAATTCGCGGCCAGGCAGCTGCAGGAACGCTTTCCCGCCGTCGCCGGCGGCAGTTACCGCCCCTCCCCCGAAGCGATCGAAGCGTTCCGGGCAGATCCGGCGAAGCTCCCGGAGCTCCCCGGCGAAGCCGCCCCGGGTCTGCTGGCCGAAAGCCGGACGCTGCTGAAGCAGAAGCTGACCGGACTTCTCGCCGCCGGAAATGCGGAACTCTCCGCCCAGCTCGCCGCCGTCGACGCCGAATACGACGCCGTCGTCGCGGAGATGGAGAAGATGCAAAGCAGCGCCTCCTCATCCTGGCTCGCCCGCTGGTTCGGCTCGAAAAACGGCGCGGTCGACCTCGAAACGATCCGCGGCAGTTACGGCAGGCGCGTCCTGGCCGCCTTCCATGCGGGAACGGAACGGCGCTATCCGGAGCTGTTCCCGAAAGCAGCGGCGGAGATCGAGCTGCGTTCCCGCGCGATCCTGCAGCGGCTGAACACCCCGCCCGAAGCATCCGAGCCGTCCGTCACGCCGCCGGAAACGGTCAAAACCCGGGTCTGGCGAATCCGCATCGACGCAGAGGCTGAAGTGCTGACCATCCGCCTGAAGGAGCGCGCCTTCAGCGGTTCCCTGAAACCGTCCGAAGCCGAAGCGACGGAGAAACGGCTGACCGCCGAAGTCGTCCGCGCCCTCGAAGAGCTCTGCGATGAAGCAGTCCAGAACACCTCAGCGCCGCAGAAGCTCACCGTCCGGCTCGAAGTCGGCGGCGGCCGGATCTACTACCGGTTTGTGGCGGAGCTGCGGGAAGCGCTGAAGAATGCGCTGAAACAGACCGGCGCCTCCGTCGAAGACGGACTCCGTACCGGAAAAGCCGATTAACCTCAGTACCGTTACGCCGCAGACGCCGCGGGAGCCGGAGGGGCATTTCGTCCTTCTCCGGCTCCCGCGGCGTCTGCGGTGTGACAGGATCAGAGCTGATGAGCCGATTTTCCGGGACTGGACCGAAAACGGCGATTCTTTCTGATTTTTTCCGGTCATCACTTGACATTTCAGATATTTTCGCTCATAATATAAGTGATAACTGGTTATTCGCAATTCATATCACCTGCTATCGGAAGGAGGGGGGCGCGATGAGGAACCAGACGCAGTCATCGTACATGCGGATCCGGCACTATGTGTTCGACTGGCTGGCGAGCCGCGAGGGATCAGTCACGCGACTGCCGTCCAACCGGGAACTGGCGGAGAAGTTCGGCGTCAGCCAGCCGACCGTGGTCCGCGCGCTTCAGGAGCTGGTCCGGGAGGGCTATCTGACCAACCGGCGCGGCGTCGGGCTGTTCAGCAACCCGGACCGGATCGGAACGCGCGAAAGCCGGATCTGGGGCTTCGTCTTCGGGGACGGGCGCTGGGCATACCTGAGCCGGGACGCCTTCCACACGGCCGGCTGCATCGGCGGGGAGCTGCTGGAGCGGGACAGCCACAACCTGCTCAAAATGATCACGATGGGAGAAACCGGGCAGGAGTCGTTCCCGGAACTCTCCACGCTCTCCGGCATCTGCTGGTGGTGTCCGGACGAGAAGCTGATCCCGAATCTGCTCCATATCGCCGAACTCGTTCCGGTCGTTGCGGTAAGCAGGCGGATTCCGGGAATCGACTGCTACTATTTCGACTTCGAGCAGGAAAACTACGAAACCGCCCGGCAGTTGATCTCCGGCGGCTGCCGCCGGCTCTGCCTGGTGAAGGACGGCCCGCATCCGGAAGCGGTCCGCGGCGTCGAACGCGCCTGCGCCGAGGCGGGGCTCGCATTTCCGTCCGGATATGTGCTCACTCCCGAACGCGAATCGGAGCTCGAGCTGGAGAAGATGGTCTCCCTCGGCTGCGCGCCGGACGGCATCATCTTCAACTGCCGGGCGATCGGTTTCCCGGAGACGATCCGCCGCCATCCGGAGCTGGAACATTGCCGGATCGCCAGCGACGCGCTCTGGGTGGACCGGAAATGGCAGTACGACGGGCTCCGGCTCCGCACGCACTACGAGAAAATCGCCGGGGAGATCATCGACCTGCTCGAGGCGGGCGCGAACGCCATGCCGCGCCTAGCACGGAGACTGCCGGTCACCCGCGAAATCGTCACCGGAAACACCACTGATCAAGGAAACCAACAGGAGACGGAATCATGAAAAGGCACCCTTTCACCCTCATCGAACTATTGGTGGTCATTGCGATCATCACCATTCTGGCCAGCATGCTGCTGCCGGCGCTGAACCAGTCCCGCAACCAGGCGAAGAAGATCAAATGCACGGGGAACCTCAAGCAGATGGGCATGGCCGGCGCCTTCTACGCGGACGGCTACGCCGGCTACTGGGTTCCGATGCGGTACGAGGGAGCAAATCCCAAGGCGTGGTATCAGAACCTCGCCTTCCGCACCCTGCTCGGCGGCATGGTGTGGGAGGACCCGGCAACCAACCACAGCGATGAGCGGATCGCCCCCGGCATGCTCTGCCCGATGTCGCGCGCCTTCCTCAGAATCGGCGACAGCAACAAGTGGCAGCACCTCGAAGCCAGTTACGGACTCAATTCGGACGCGCACACCACCCTCAGCTCCAGCCAGACCGTGCCGCTGAAGATCGCCCGGATCGCCCAGCCGACCAATTCGGTCGCCTTCACGGACGGCCTCGACTGGCGCGTCGCGCAGTGGACCGCCGAATTCGGCTGCTATCAGGGCGAGACGGAGACCGACCCGAACGGCTCCCCGGTCGCCTTCCGCCACGGCGGCAACTCGTATGCGAACGGCGTCTTCTTCGACGGACACGCCGAAACCAGATACTGGCACCCGCTCCGCTGGCAGACCAGATGGAGCAAACTGTACGAACGGTAAGGAAACGGCATCATGATGAAATCACTGATTCTCGCACTTTTCTGCGGAGCGGCAATGCTGCTCCCCGCCGCCGAAGAGGTGGTCTACCGGAATGATTTCAACTCCCCGGCCTCGACCGGAGAGTGGAACTTCGGCCCGAACATGCGTTTCGACGCGAAGGGGGGCATCGACAATTCCGGCTGCATCGTCGTGACCAACGCGAAGGAGGAAGACAGCAGCCTCGCCGGCATTCCGCTCGATGTCGAAAAACTCCGGGGACGCGCCATCATGGCCGAGGGGTGGATGAAGGCCGAGAACGTCACCAGGCCGAAACTCTCGTATCTCGGGCCGAAGCTCATGCTTGGCATCGCCTACAACGACGGCCGGAAAGACCATCCCGACCAGGAGAAGGTGATCGGCAGTTACGACTGGAGGAAATTCACCGTTTTCGCCCGGATTCCGCACTCCGCCAAAAGCGTGGCCCTCTGCATCGGCCTTCAGGGCTGCGCCGGAAAAATCAGCATCGACAATCTGAAAGTCGTCCTGCTCCCGGCTCCGGCCATTCCGAAGAACGGGCTCAAACAGCAACTGCCGGTCCAGAAGGAGACGAAATTCCGCGGCGTCATGTCGGGCAGCGACCTTTCGCCGGCCGCCTTCAGGGAGCTGAACGAGGTCTGGAACGCGAATCTGATCCGCTTCCAGCTCAGCCGGCGCCGCAACGAGGATCACACGACGGAGGAGGGATTCCGCAAGATCATCGCACGCGGCCTGAGCGAGCTCGACGCTATCCTGCCCGCCGCCCGGGCGAACGGGATCAAAATCCTGATCGACATGCACGTCGGTCCCGGAACCAGTCTCAACGAGCTGTTGAGCAACAAGCTCAGCTGGGAGCCGGCCATGCAGCAGCTGCTGGCCGACATCTGGCGCGAAATCGCGGAGAAATACAAGGATGAACCCGCCATCTGGGGTTACGACCTGCTGAACGAGCCGCGCGAAGAAAATTACATCTATACGCCGGACGGCGGACTCGACTGGAACCGGCTGGCGGAGAAGATCGCCAAAGCGATCCGCGAGGTCGATCCCGATACGCCGATCATCATCGAGCCCGCCCAATGGGGCGGGGCAGCCGGTTTTGAAAATCTGATTCCGGTCGATGTGCCGAACGTCATTTACAGCTTTCACATCTACAGCCCCGGCGAATTCACGCACCAGGGAGTCCACAACCGTCCGGCAGGCATTGTCTACCCGGGTATGATCGCCGGAAAAATGTGGAACAAGGCGATGCTGGAGAAGGAGATGGCGCCGGTCATCGAGTTCCAGAAAAAGTACCGGGTTCCAATCTACGTCGGGGAGTTCGGAGTGGCCCGCTGGGCGCCCGGAGCCGAACAGTGGCTTGACGACGTCATTTCGATCTTCGAGGAACACGGATGGGATTGGACCTACCATGCGTTCCGGGAATACGACGGCTGGGATGCGGAAATCGGCCCGGTAAAGTCCGACACCCGCCGGATCGGCGACACCCCGCGCCGCCGGGTCCTGCTCAAATACATGAAGCGGAACCAATAAAGACAGTGCAAGCCGCCGGGCCCTGCCGGCCTGTATGCGCGTCAAGGCGGCGGAGCCGCACCCGGCACCGGCACCCTGCCGGTCCGGGGTCCGGGGGCGACGCGCCCCGGACGCCGGAGGCGATCTGTACGCGAAGCGAAACAGCTACATCAGCAAAATGAAATTTTTCCGCGCAGCGTACACGGTCTGCTGCGCGAATGCGCAGAAAGACCGCGCCCCGCAAGGGGCGCGCTTCCCCTAAGCCATGGCGCTGCCGGGGCGCATTCCAACACGGAAAGCGGTCCCCGGATGCAAAATTGTGCGGAGAGGGTCAGGCCTGTCCGCATGCGCGTCAAGGCGGCGGAGCCGCACCCGGCACCGGCACGAGAAGAGAAATGCCGTCAGGCAGCCATGACCGCCCGACGGCATCGTTTTTCTTCCCTCCACTCACATAAATCATTCCCTCAGCTTATTTCCGGCATTTTTGAACCTTTCCATGCATCACGAAGTGCGTTTGCCAATCATGCCAAACACCCCGGACATCGCTTTTATGGGAACCTATTTCGATGCCGCCGGACGTCAACTTGCCGGTTGAGGGATTGAAAAGATGTGGACAGCAGCGACGCCAAAGCTCAAATTTCGGCGGATGCCGGTGTACCCCATTTTTGCGGAAAAATCCTCAACTACGTTTTTTCCCATCTTCCGTGTGCGGCTTTTTAAGCCGGTAATTGGTCATGATTCCGCACCGGAGACGAGCGCATGCCCAGCTCCCATCACCGATTTTTTTGCTTGCTGCCGCAAGCAGATACTGATAATCACGGCGCATACTGGTGTAGGAAAGATTCACCTGCCGCTGATGAAGTTCAGAAATCAGCCGGCGGATTTCCGTTTCGTTCAGATTGCGGCGAAGCTTAATCTGCCGATAATCGATCCCGGCAGCTTCGACGGCACGTCTCCAGCAGCGGAACCGTTTGATCGCCGCCATATAGAGACTTTTATGATTGTGCTGAACCGCTTGCGATGAAATCGGCTGATTCTCCTGATGCAGCTTGCGAATCTGATTGATCACAGCCGTTTTGCTCCAGCGTTTGTATTTGCGGATCAGGTTGTAATCAAGCCCGCACGCAGTGATGGTATCTTCCCATGAACCGAAAAGACGAGTGGCTGCGGCGTATACGCTGGGGTATTTTGTTGCATAATAGTAAGAATTCAGCGGTTCCACCCCATTCCGCGCCATGATGTGCTGTATAATCTCCTCCGGTTTCCAGTGTCTGACTTGCACGAACCGCATTCATATCTCCCTGTCAATCATTTATCGTTGCAATATTTCAATCCCCTGCGGCAGTTGTTTTCCGGTTAAGCTAACCGTATGCATCTTACTGCGCATTTCCGGCGTTCGAATCTTTTTATGATTTCAAAACAGTGCCGTCCCATAATTCTTTGAAATCGTCATTCTAACCACCCTATTTGAGCCTGCGTTGATTGTTTTTTTAAATT
>ENA-UERG01000308-UERG01000308.1-human-gut-metagenome-genome-assembly--contig:-NODE-308-length-49303-cov-15.975480_pt1 | contig 49303 bp, 44 predicted proteins | sample MGYA00242954_ERZ507954 | MGnify/ENA primary metagenome ERZ507954 (study PRJEB26167, sample SAMN06115478) | human gut metagenome | host: Homo sapiens | place: China:Sichuan | collected 2015-01-21...
TCTCCATGTAAAAGCTCCTTTCTTGGGTTTATCAGCCGAGCAGACGAGCCGCCGTTTTCAGATTGTCGGCAGCGGTGTTTTTGCGGAAGCTGTCTCCATCGAACATGATGGGGACGCAGACCTCCAAGATGCGGTCAAAAATGCGGCGGTCATCCAGATCGACAGCTTGCTTCATAACGGAAAGCGAGATATTCGTGGTGACGATCATGGGCTTGCCGGTCAGCAGCCGCTTGTCAACCACATCGAATACGCGCTCCTTGCCGAAGCTGGTGTTACGCTCTGCCCCCAAATCATCCAGAATGAGGAGGTCAGGGCGCATAAGCGATTTCATGTAATGGTCGCGGTCCGTGCCGAAATTACCCTGCATAGGGGGGTGGATGTCTCATCCCTTCGTAATAAATGTAGAAAACCGGCCCTGTTTGACCACCCATTCAAGGCAGAAAAAATTACACTCAATGTAAACTTTCGTAAACACAGAATGGTCTGAATCTACATTAGGTCTACACTGAGTGTAATGCTTGTGAGTATGTTTACTGATTCCAACATTAAGCGTAGTGCGGCATCGAATGGGTATCTTCCGGTACACAGCCGAGAAAGGCGGCTCTTTTTGCGAATCGGTCGCGGAACACTTCTCCGGCAGGATCTGCGCCGCATGCTCAGCTGCCAATATCCAGCTCGTAGGTGCAGAGGTAGAACAGGAACGACGTCATCTGGTAGCGGCTGATGCGGGTGCCAGCGGACGCCAGCAGCTCGTCAAGGTTGCTGTCCCGGGTGGTGATGTCCCTCTCATCGCACCAGAGCATCGCTTTGGCTGCCTCTCTGCCAAGATCGGGGGCATCCCGAAGGAGCTGCCTGAGCTGCGTCTGATCCACGCCGGTATCGACGCCTGCCATGATCGCGTAGCGGCGGATCAGTACGCACGCCGTCTGATAGTCCACCTTGTCATCGTATTCGGTATTGGGATCATTTTGCCGGAGCAGCCTTGTCTGATAGGCCCAGCACACGGCATGATAATAGGGATGGGCCGCGTTGAATTCCTCGTTCTCGTAGTCAGCCGGAAGGGCGGTGTTGTCCGTTTCCGGACGACCCGCGATGCGGTAGAGCACATCGATGAACTCGCCCAGCCTTGCCGTGGCCTTGCCGCCGAAGGTGTCCGGCGCTTCCGGCTCCACATAGCCCTTGCGGTACATATAGAGGACGCTGGCCTGATTGAAAATGCTCTTGATGTCCGTGAATACCACCGTGTCCGCAAGGCTTCCGCCGCTGGACTCCCTGGCAAAGACGTGGGCGTAGTAATCGCTGTTGAGGATGTTGCCGGAGAGCTGGAACCTGCTGTCCACATAGAGCCGGTAGGTTTTCACCAGCCCGTCGGAGACAGTGATGCTTTCATCGGCGGGGATCACGGTTTCCGTACCGGCGTCATAGCGGAAGGTCTTCGTCAGAAAGGACTTATCCGACAGCACCGCTACATGGAGGCCGCTGGAGAGTACATCGGTGCCCGCCAGCAGGCGGGAATCGTAGTCCACGCCGAAGAGATTCAGCAGTGTCGGCAAGATGTCCGCCGTGGAGCAGTATTCATCCACCACGATGTTCTCTGAAAGGCCGGGAACATAGCAGATGAAGCTGTTGCGGTACTTCTCAAAGGTGGTGTCCAGCGTCTGCCCTGCCAGCTCGTTGTACTCGTCTTCGGTCAGGCCGTAGGGGTAGTGGTCGTTGGTCAGGACGATGCAGGTCTTGTCGGCAACGCCAGCTTCCTCCAGCCGCTGCATCAGGTACTCCAGTGCGTATTCCAGCTCCAGATTGCAGGCAATGTACGCCTTCACCGGCTCAGAATAGGGCAGATCTTTCACCGCGTCGCGGTTTTTGGCGCTCATGGCGTTGTCCCAGTTGTACTGGTAGTGACCGCTGAAGGTCATGTAATAGGCGTGGAAGGGTTCTCCGCTGTTGATGTAGTCGTCCACGGAGGCCTCCATCATCTCCAGATCGGAGGAGGGCCAGTCGATCTTCATGGCCAGACCAGAATCCGCCGCCTTGAACGTGTAGCCCATGTTGGCGTGGGTGATGTTCCGGTTGTAGAAATCCCCGATGTAGTCGTGATAGCCCCAGGCTTGATAGCCCATGCCCTTGAGCGCATTGCCCAGGCAGAACGGCAGATAGTTGGTGCCCGCCACATTGAAGCTGGAATCCGTCTTCGTGCGGGACATATCCGGATAAAGCCCCATGCACATGGTGTATTCGCCGTTGGTGGTGACGGACTGGAACGTGCCGTAGTAATTTTCAAAGAGAATACCCGTATGGCTCAGCTTGTAGAGCGTCGGCGTCAGCTCCTCGCTGATAAACCACGGGCAGAAGCTCTCGGCGCAGATGGTGATGAGGTTATAGTCCTTAAGAAGTCCTGTGTAGTTGTTTTTGCGGGTGGGTGCTGCATTTGATAGATACTCGTCTGTGGCCTTGAGAATATCGCTGTCGGTACTGTCTGCAAGAGCCGTAAAATCGATGCTTTCGATCACGTTATAGGAGTTGCTGCTGTATGTCCGCGGAACATCGCTCATATTCAAGGACGACGGCGTGATCGTAATGCTGCCGCTGCCGCCGAAGAGCATGTATCGAAGCTCCTGCGCCGTGGTGGCCAGCATACCGATTTTTTTATAACTGCTGTCGGTGGAGGTGTTCACATTGGTGAAGGTACGATAGACGGAAAAGGCGTTGTCCCGTCCAACATACATGAGTCCCGTGACCGTCAGCAGCAGTGCGAGGAGCACGGCAGAGGAGGCCATAGTCTGTTTCCAGCGTAGCCGCAGCTTCAGAGCCTGCCCCCTTCGCAGGGCAAGGCAGAGGATCACGGCAATCAGCGGCAGCAGGAGGAGCAGGATCTTCAGCAGATTTTGGCGGATCCCATAGAGAAGCTGCGAGTTGAAATTGACGACCACATTTCCGCCCATGCCGATCTGGCTGACGGGCATGAAATCTCCGAAGATGCAGTGATAGACCAGCTGCACCTCGGCCAGCAGCACCTGTGCCGCGACCAGGAAAACCCCTGTGATCTGGCGCAGAACCTTTGGCAGGCTTGAGACTACCAGCGTGCAGAGTGCGCCGCCCAGCAGGCCAAACAGGGCAGGATATCCCGCGTACCGGTCCATCGAGCCGAATACGCACAGATGCAGGCACAGCTCCACATAAACGCCGGTCAGGCAGAACAGCAGGAGATTTTTGCGCCACGTATTCCAAAGGCCATGGCTCATGGGCACTGCCGCTTCAGCAGCAGTGCCAGAGCCTTGATTTGTATTTGTCATGGATACATCGGATGTTTTTTCTTTGAGCATATTAGTTCTCCCGTTGGGGCTTTTTTAAAAAGCTTCGTAGAATTTCAGCTGAATATGACAGATAGAGAGCTTATCTTAAAACAAATATTGAAAAAAGGCAACGGTTCCTGTAAAAAAATCAGGAAAGATTTACAGGTCACGCGGAGAATTCTATGCACCAAAGTCTGCCAACCGCAGCTTTGCAGCTCGCCTCCGGGCTGCAAATAAGGACTCTGCACCTGAAAATTGTACAAGATACATACAGACACATTGCAAAAGCCGTGTTATACTGTACGGAAAATTGAGAGTACCATTGTTTCAAGGATGTGTGTGATGTGACGGAGACTTTGTTTCGCTTAAAGCGGCATTTGACTTCTTTTCAAATTATGATCCTCGGCTTTGCGGGCGTGATCCTGCTGGGGGCGCTGGTGCTGATGCTGCCTATCGCCACAGTACAGCGGGTCTGGACGCCGTTTCATGAGGCACTGTTCACCTCCACTTCCGCTGTCTGCGTGACGGGACTGGTGGTGCAGGATACCGGCAGCTACTGGTCTGCCTTCGGCCAGACGGTGATTTTGCTGCTGATCCAGATCGGCGGGTTGGGCGTGATCACCGGTGCGGTGACGTTCCTGATGCTCGCCGGGCGGAACATCACGCTCAAGGAGCGCAGCGCCATGCAGGACGCCATCTCCGCTCCCGCGGTGGGCGGCATCGTGCGCCTGACGCGGTTTATCTTGAGAGGAACCCTGATTGTCGAGCTGCTGGGCGCGTTGGCGCTGCTGCCGGTGTTCTGCCGGAACTATGGGCTGCGGGGCGTATGGATGTCCGTTTTCCATTCCGTTTCCGCCTTCTGCAATGCGGGTTTCGATATTCTGGGGCGGGCAGACGCCCTCTATCCTTCGCTGACGGCCTATGCCGCAGACCCGCTGGTCAACATCGTCATCATGCTGCTGATCATCGTGGGCGGCATCGGCTTTCTAACGTGGGACGATGTCTGTACGCACGGTCTGCACCTGCGGCGTTACCGGATGCAGAGCAAGGTCATTCTGAGTGCGACGGCGCTTTTGATCACGATTCCGGCGGTCCTCTTTTATCTGACGGACTTTGCGGACCTCCCCGTGGGAGAGCGGGCTTTGGCCTCGCTCTTTCAGGCGGTCACACCGCGGACGGCAGGCTACAACACGGTTGATCTAACGAAAATGAGCGATACCTCGCAGGCGGTCACGATCATGCTGATGCTCACCGGAGGTGCGCCCGGTTCCACGGCGGGCGGCATGAAGGTCACAACACTGGCGGTGCTCATTGCCAACGCCGCGGCAGCCTTCCACAGGAGAGAGGACTCGCGGCTCTTTGATCGCAGATTGGACTATTCCGCCATCCGCAATGCCGCCGCGATCTTACTGCTGTATCTGTCCTTGACGTTTGTTGGCGCGGCGGTCATCAGCGAGGTCGAGGGCCTGCCGCTGGGCGCTTGCCTCTATGAGACTGCCTCCGCCGCGGGCACGGTGGGACTGACGCTGGGACTGACGCCGCAGCTCGGGACGCTGTCGCAGAGCATTCTCATTCTGCTGATGTTTTTTGGGCGCGTCGGGGGACTGACCTTGATCTACGCCGCGTTTTCCGGGCATGACATGACCTATGCCCGGTATCCGAAGGAAATGATCACCGTAGGCTGAAAGGAGCGCACGATGAAATCTGTATTGTTGATCGGACTTGGCCGCTTCGGGCGGCATCTTGCCATGCAGCTGAATGAGCTTGGCCATCAGGTGATGGCGGTGGACAAGGACGAGGAGCGTGTCAATGAATGTATGCCCTTCGTCACCAACGCGCAGATCGGTGACAGCACCCGCGTGGACTTTCTGCGCTCACTGGGCGTGAGCAACTATGACGTCTGCTATGTCACCATCAGCGGGGATTTCCAGAATTCACTGGAAACCACGTCGCTGCTCAAGGAACTGGGGGCAAACTATGTGGTATCCCGCGCGGAGCGGGACGTGCAGGCAAAGTTTCTGCTGCGAAACGGCGCGGACGCGGTCGCCTACCCGGAAAAGCAGCTGGCGAAGTGGGCGGCCATCCGCTATACCGCCAACCATATTTTCAGCTACATTGAGCTGGACGAGCAGCACGCCATTATCGAGGTTGCCGTGCCGGAGGATTGGCAGGGCCGCAGCATCGGCGAGCTGGACATCCGCAGAAAATACGGCGTCAACATCCTCGGCGTAAAGCGGAACGGCAAAACCGATGTGAACATCTCACCGGAAACCGTGTTGGACGGAAGTCTGACTCTGCTGGTGCTGGGAGAAAACAAAGCGCTGAAAAAACAATTTCGCCTCTGAAGCCGCTGATCTGCGCCGAAAAGAACGATCACAAGAATGGGACACACGCTATTGTGCGTGTGTCCCATTCTTGTGTTAATATCCGCTGGGCCGCGCAGTCCTGATCAATTATTGCGCGGCTTCCATGGCGGTGATGACCGGCGGTTTCTCTTCATTTTCAAGGGTTCCGGTATAAGTGATCACCACATCATCACCCTCGCTGAAGCCTTCGACAGAAAAGTTTTCGCCAAAATCCATGACCTGATATTCCCCATCGTCCGTGATGAGCACCAGGTAGTCCGTATCCAGTCGATTGATCGTGCCTGTGACGGATTCTTCCTGCTGGCTTCCTTCCGCGGCACTGCCAGACGCACCGCAGACAGCCAGAAGCAGAACTGTGCTCAGGGCCAGAGCCAGCAAAACCCAATGGGATGTTTTACGTTTCATATCAATACTCCTTTTCGCTTGTATTCCGCCATCGTTTCGTAACAGAGGAGGACATTATTTTCCGTGCACTCCTCGATCAGACATTCGCCGGAGAGGGTATCACAAATCTGCGTTGCTTCTGTATATTCCACATGGATCTGGATCAAGCATCCACTTGTTCCGTCGGACGGCAGATGTGTTCTTCTTCCTCCCGCTCGAAGGAGTAGAACCCATCTGCCTCCAATTCTTTCGCCATGCCCCACGCCAGCTTGAAGCCGGCCGTGAAGCGCATCAGCTTGGATTCAGCCAGCAATGCGTTCTGCGCGTCCAGCAGACGCAACAGCCTTCTGTGCCCCGCGGCGTCCATGTCCCGTCGCAGTTCCTTCTGGGCGCGTTCGACCTGCTCGGCCAGCTCTGGATACCACCCTGAAACAGGAAAGCGGATCATCAAAAATGTGCTGTAAGACACAGGCAGAATGCAAGGCGAAGCTAAAGAAAGCCATTGAGGAAAGCCAAGCATTGGACATCAGCCGCGCAAATGAATATACGGTTGCCACATGGCTGCGGACGTGGTTTGAATTATATGCCAAACCGCACATTCGCCCATCCACCATGAACTACTACCACCGAAACATCGAACAGCATGTTGCCCCGGCTATCGGAGACATTCCTCTGAACAAGCTTACTACCCGTGACCTGCAAAAGCTCTACAATGACCTGCAAAGCAACGGCAGGTTGCGGAAAGTTCAGAAAAAGAAAAAACCCGGACTGAGCAATTCCACTGTGCGCGGCATCCACATGATGCTGCACAACGCCCTTGACCGGGCGGTGAAAGAAAAACTCATCCTCAGCAATCCCACGGAGAACTGCATCATCCCTAAAATTGAAAAACAAGAGATGAAGATCCTTCATCCAGACCACATCAGCGCATACCTTGACGCCGCTGAGCAGCGCGGCGCGCTCCCCATGTTTTATCTGGAACTGGTCAGTGGATTGCGAAAAGGTGAACTGGTGGCGCTCCAATGGAGCGACCTTGACGAAGCCAACTGCACCATCTCCGTCAGTAAGCAGGCCAGCTGGGACACAGAGGGAAACCTCATTCTGAGCCAACCCAAAACCGGGAATTCCATCCGAGAGGTGTCCATTCCGCAGGATGCCGTGGAGCTATTGAAGCAGGAGCACGCCAAGCACCCGGACAATCCGTGGATGTTCCCGTCCAGCAGAACAGGAGAAATGTACCACCCAGACTCGGTGGTAAACCTTCATAAGAAAATCCTCAAGGACGCGGGACTGGAGCATATCCGCTTTCATGATCTCCGACATACCTTCGCAACGCTGGCACTGCAAAATGGCGTGGACGTCAAAACCGTCAGCAGTATGCTCGGCCACTATGATGCCGGATTCACACTCCGCACCTACACCCACGCCACTCGGCAGATGCAGCAAAAGGCTGCGGAGAAAATGGGCAGTTTCATGGCACAGATTCGATAAGACCCACAGGCAAGCAGAGCACCGGAAAGGAAACGGTTTCCTCTCCGGTGCTCTTTGAATCTTTCCGCACAGTTCGTTGTGTGGGTCACGGTGTGGGTCGGGCCGGTGTTTCCAGACGGTAATTTTTGAAAAGCGTCGAAGAAAAATGCCTTCGGCGTGAGGTGTAACCGCAATTTGTGTGGGTCAAAACTTTTCCTAAAAGTTGCGAAAACAGTGGAAATCATTCGATTTCCACTGTTTTCTGGAGCTAATGATGTGACTCGAACACACGACCTGCTGATTACGAATCAGCTGCTCTACCGACTGAGCTACATTAGCATATTCACTTTTGGGGTCGCAGACCTGATTCTTACGAATCAGCTGCTCTACGTCAGCATAGGGAACGATGAGATAATTTAAGCAGAAAATATGATACCATACTTTTGCTGGAGCGTCAACCTATTTTCACAGGAAAACGGACTTTTTCTACTGTCGAACAGGGATAATACGAATTGTATATTATGGATTTTCCGGAGCTTCTGAAAAATGGGCGATTTGCCATCTTTACAAACGCCGGATTCGCGTTCCGCATGTAACTTTCTGTAAAAAGTTCATAATTTGACAAAAACCGCAGCCAGCGTCCGGTTTCGCCGGGAAGCGTTATTGTTTACATAAAAATGACAATAATTTTTATCTACAAGGAGTTATTCACATTTTCCACAGAGTTATCAACATCGTTTTTCTTTAGTATTATCAACGTATTCAGACAAATATCTCCAAATATCCGCAAAACCGCAAACCCTATTTTCAACCAAACGAAAAAGCAAAAATCACTTTACATAACCGTTCGGCATTTGTCCTTTTCTACGTACACGCAAGGCTTTCTCCCTTGACAGCGGTCGATTTTAGCTGAAAAAACGGGACCAGACTTCCGTCCGGTCCCGCCTGTTCAAATTACATAGTCACTTGTCCGCGGCTCGCGCATCAGGTCCGCCAGCGTGACACCGGAAAAGTAGTCCCGGCTCAGCTTATAATAGCCGTCCCACACCGACAGGGTACGGCAGTCCGCAGCCCGTGCGCAGGGGGCCGCGCCACTTTGCAGGCAGGCTACCGGAGCCAGATCCCCTTCCGCCAGCCGCAGAATTTCCCACAGGGTATACTGGTCCGGCTCCCGGGTCAGCCGGTAACCGCCGCCGATCCCGTGGACGCTGTCCACCAGACCGGCCGCCTTCAGGGCCGGCATCAGCCGCTCGATGTATTTCAGAGAAATGTTCTGACGGGCAGCAACATCCTTCATGGGAATGTAGCTTCCGTTGCGGTGTTCGGCCAAGTCCAGCAGGATCCGGATAGAATACCGCCCCTTTGTTGAGATCATAGTATATCCTCCTTGCTCCGTATTTTTGCTTTTATTATACCACCAGTTTTGTAGGTAAATCAACCGCTATTTCCACAGAATTCAAAAAACGTTGATATCCCGTTGATTTTCAGAAATCATCGTGCTATGATGGGGCCGAAAAAAGACGGCGCGTGTCCGCGGCGCACCCAACAGAAAGGAAGCAAACGATTTTGTTGGATTTTTTAGAGCAGGAACAAATCAGTAAGGAGTTGTTGGAGGGCATCCGGAAATACCGGAACGCCTATCCCACCCCTCCGGAGCTGCAAAACCGGATCCCCAAGCCCCGCTACCATTACTACGGAAAGGAGGTCTGGGAAGCCTCCATTGCCGCCCTCCTGTGCGGGGAAAATCTGCTGCTGGCCGGCAGCAAGGCTACGGGTAAAAATGTGTTGGCGGAAAATCTGGCTCAAGTCTTTGCACGGCCAAGCTGGGATGTATCCTTTCATGTGAACATGGACGCCGCCAGTCTCATCGGCATGGATACCTTTGAAAACGGGCAGGTGACCTTCCGTCCCGGCCCGGTGTATCTCTGCGCGCAGCATGGCGGCTTCGGGATCTTGGACGAGATCAACATGGCGAAAAACGAGGCACTGGCTGTGCTCCACGCCACGCTGGACTTCCGCCGCGCCATTGATGTACCCGGTTATGATCGGGTGGAGGTGGATCCAGCCGCCCGCTTCATTGGCACCATGAACTACGGCTACGCCGGAACACGAGAGCTGAACGAGGCCCTGACCAGCCGGTTCGCGGTGATCCAGATGCCCGCCATTGACGGGGACGGTCTGGACCGGCTTTTGGGAGAGGAATTCCCCTCGCTGGAGAAGAAATACCGGGGACAGTTCGTGCAGCTTTTCCTCGACCTGCAAAAAAAGTGCGAAAGCGCCGAGATATCCTCTAAGGCGCTGGATCTCCGGGGTATGCTGGACGCTCTGCGGCTGATCCGCCGGGGGATCAGCGCCGGAACGGCGCTGGATATGGGCATTACCAACAAGGCTTTTGACAGCTACGAGCAGGGCCTCATCCGGGATGTTATTGCCGCCCGGATCCCGGCGAAGCTGGACCGCAGCCGACTGTTTACCGACTGATATGGAAACCTCCGGTTACAGCGCCCGCCAGCGGCGGGCCATCAATCAGGTGTGGACTGCCTGCGGGGACTACAAATTTGAACCGCAGTTTCTGGCCATGCAGTCTGACGGCCAGCCTGATCTTTATATGAACTGCGTCATTGGGTTGGTCCACAAATGGTTTGGGGATGAGCTTCCCAAGCAGTTGTTCGCCGCTTGGGCGGGGGACGCACGGCAGGCCGTGTACGATGACCTTGCGTGGCTGGCTCTGGAAAACGCCGTTTATGAGAAGGAATTACCGAAGCGTCCCGCTTTAGCAGCACTGCGGCAGGCCCATGCTTCCGCGTTTTTTGAATCGGAATATCAGCTTTCCCGGCAGGAGTGGATGGAGAAAAACCAGCTGGTGTACGCCATACAGTCCGCCAGATGGAAAACCGTGCTTGGGCAGAGACTGCCTGTGCTGACCCCTTGGGAAAAGGGACTGTCGGAGGCTCTTGCCTGTCCCGGTACCATGAGTGGAGAGGAGGTAGCGGCGGCGATCCGGACTGCCTTCCAAAAATATCTCCGCTTTGACGGCACCGCCCACGCCAAAACGCCCCTTACCCTCCATTTCGGAGAGCGGTGGGCGCCGCTGCTGACGAAGCTGTTCACCACGGAGATGGTCCGCACCGACGATCTGGCCATCGGCCGATCTGCGGCGGTGGGAGAAAACGGCATGGTGCGGGCGTCCAATGCCCTACGCTCCCATTTACGTTCCAATGAGCGGGAAACCGAGGATCGGGATTATGTGGAACGCTGCTTCGGCCGCAGTCTGTACGCTCCCAAGGAATTGGCGCTGATGGAGCAGCGGGACTGCACCGGAAACCATCTGGGCTGCCACCTCTGGTTCACCCGTGGGGAGCCGTCGCCCGACAAACCGGTCAGCGCCGATGCCCAGCGGCTTTTTCAACAGGCAGAGGAGCAGGCCAAGCGAAACCGGGCCGCTTACGTCAAAAACAGCGACCTCTATCAAAGCGCCCTCCTGCGGCTGACGGAGCAGATCCGCAACTGTATGCTGATCCACCAGCAGCCGGACGCCGTCTCCGCCCGACAGGGCCATCTGGACAGCCGGCGGGTCTGGCGGCTGCCAGTGCTGGGAGACGATAAGGTGTTTTTGCGCAGCGACGAGGAAAGCACCCCCGGCTTTACGGTGGACCTGCTGCTGGACGGCTCTGCCTCCCGGCTTCACTGTCAGGAAACCATCGCCGCCCAAGGGTATATTCTGGCAAAAAGCCTTGCGGACTGCGGCATTCCTGTCCGCGTCAGCAGCTTTTGCAGTCTCCGGGGCTATACGGTGCTGCGGGTGCTGAAGGATTTCGGCGAGAAAAACGGAGAACGGAAGATTTTTGACTACTTCGCTGCCGGCTGGAATCGGGACGGACTGGCGCTGCGGATGGCAGCGGAGCTGCTGAACACCGCCCCGGCAGACAAGCACCTGCTGATCCTGCTGACGGATGCCAGCCCCGACGACAGCCACAAGATCCTCCCTACCGGCAAGGTCCCCCTCAGCCGGGACTATGACGGTCAAGTAGGTGTAGAGGACACGGCGGACGAGGTCCGGGCCTTGCGGCGGAAGGGTATCCGGGTGGCCGCCGTCTTTATGGGGGAGAACGCCAACGTTCCCAACGCCCGTGCTATCTACGGGCAAGATCTGGCTCCCATCCGCCGGATGGATCAGCTCTCCGCCGCGGCGGGACGGCTGATCCAAACGGAGATCCGGGAGCTGTCCGGCTGAATAAACAAACAAACACGCCATACCGGGAGGTATGGCGTGTTTGTTTGTTTCTTTTGTGCCAATATTTCGTATTACTTCATGGTCACCACAGTGATGCCGTTTTCGCCCTCACCGTAGACACCCAAACGGAAAGACTTCACATTTTTGTTCCGCCGTAGGATATCATGCACCGCATTCCGCAGTGCGCCGGTACCCTTGCCGTGGATGATGGTGACGGTCTCCAAATGGCCCATGACGGCAGTGGAGAGGAAGGTCTCCACCACGCTCTCCGCCTCCAGCGTCTCCATGCCCCGGATGTCCAGCTCCCGGCTGGCGGCAGTGCGGAGACCGGTCACAGCGGTCCGGGTGGGCTTGGGGGCTTTTTTCTTCATGGCGGCCCGCTCATCGTCCTCAATGAGCCGTACCTCGTCGGCCTTGGCCTTCATTTTCAAAATACCGGCCTTTAGCTGCAAGGTGCCGTCCCCGCCCACGCTCACTACCTCTGCCGGTGTGGAAACACCGGGAATCTCCACCAGATCCCCCTTCTGAATGGGGCGGCTGGGCTTGGGGATCGGCTCGGAGCGGGCGTCCCGCTTGTCGATGGCGTCCTCCGCCTCGTTCAGCTGGCGGCGCAGTTCGGCTCTGGCTTCATTGGCGTTGATGGCCCGGTCTGCCTTGGCCTGCTCCTTCCGCATCCGTTCCAGTTCGGCAAACACCGCGTCAGAGGCAAAGCGGGCGTCCCGCAGGATGCGCTTGGCTTCGGCCTCGCCCCGGCTGCGGGCATTTTCCTTGGCCCGCTGCATCTGTTCCCGGAATTCCCGGGCTTTCCGGGCGTCCTCCTCCCGCTGGCGGTACAGCCGGTCAGTCTCCTGCTCTCGCTTTTCCAACGCCTGCCGCTTGGCCTCCAGTTGGGTCAGCACGTCCTCAAACCGAACGCTGTCCTTGCTCATCTGCGATTGGGCGTTAGTGATAACTTCATCGGGCAGGCCCAGCCGCCGGGAGATGGCAAAGGCATTGGACTTGCCGGGGATACCGATCAGCAGCCGATAAGTAGGGCTGAGGGTCTCCACATTGAATTCGCAGGAGGCGTTCTCTACTCCCGGCGTGGTCATGGCAAAGGTTTTCAGCTCTGCGTAGTGGGTGGTGGCGGCAGCTCTGGCCCCCAGTGCCCGGACGTGCTGAATGATGGCGATGGCCAGCGCCGCGCCCTCCACGGGGTCAGTACCGGCTCCCAGCTCGTCGAACAGGATCAGACTATCCCGGTCCGCCTCCTGTAAAATTTCCACAATGGTTTTCATGTGAGCGGAGAAGGTGGACAAGCTCTGCTCGATGCTTTGCTCATCGCCGATGTCCGCCAGCACCCGTTCGTAAACGGACACTTCACTGCGGTCCCCGGCGGGGATATGCAGGCCGCATTGGGTCATCAGGGTCAGCAGACCCAGTGTTTTCAGAGAAACAGTCTTACCGCCGGTGTTGGGGCCGGTGATGACCAGGGTATCAAACGCACCGCCCAGTTCAATGTCGATGGGTACCGCCGTTTTTTTGTCCAGCAGGGGATGCCGCGCCTTCCGCAGACGGATCAAGCCATCCCGCCGTACCTGAGGGCGGATCGCGTCCATCTTATAGCTCAATTCGCCCCGGGCGAAGATCAAATCCAACTGCACCAATGCGTCATGGTCCCACTGAATGTCCCGCCGGTGGGCGGCGGCATCGGCGGACAGCTCCGCCAAAATGCGGTCGATCTCCGCCTGTTCCTTGGCCTGTAATTCCGCGTATTCGTTGTTGGCCTGCACCACTCCCATCGGCTCTACGAACACTGTGGCACCGGTGGAGGAAACATCGTGGATCAGTCCCGGCAGATTGCCCTTCTGATCCGCCTTGACGGGGACCACAAAGCGCCCATCCCGCTGGGTGATGATGTTGTCCTGCAAAACCTTGGAATAGCTGGGGGAAGAGATAATCTTCTGCAAAATCTGCCGGCTTTTTGCCAGCGCCGCCCGCATGTGACGGCGAATGTCCGCCAACTCCGGGCTGGCGGCATCGGCCACGGTGTTCTCGTCGCTGATGCACCGCCGGATCTTATCCTCCAAGAACCGATTGCCGTGGATGGACAGAAAAATCTGGTCGAGAGCGGTAGGCTCTGCCGCGTCGGCATTGAAATACTCCTTGGCCCGGCGGGCGGCGTACAGCAGATCGCCGATTCGGATCAGCTCCGGGATGTTGAGGCTGCCGCCCCGGTCCGCCCGGTCCAGCAGGTCCTTTACCGGCTTGACGCCGGAAAAACCCGGCGCCCCCCGCAGGACGATCATGGCCCGTGCGCCGTCGGTCTGATCCAGCAGGCGCAGCACGTCCTCATAATCTGTTTCCGGCCGGACCGCCAGTGCCAGCTCCTTGGCCTCCGGGCTGACCGCCTGCTCAGACAGTAGTTGAAGGACCCGCGGCAGCTCCAAGGTGCGGATGGATTTATCAAATAATTCGCTCATAATCGCTCCTTACCGTATAAAAGGCACGGTATCATACAAAATGTAATCAATCAGGATGGCTCATTCATGCACCGGACACTCTTATAGAAGTCCAGCGTCCGGAATCCCCGCTCCAACTGGGCGGAGACAAAGGCTTCGGCGGCAGCGGACAGCCGCTTTTGGGCCTCCGGTCCCAGTGTGAAGGAATAAAGCCGCTTGGGGTCGCCGTAAACGATGTGCCGCAGGGCGGCCAGTGAATCCCGGCACAGTGGAAGACCCCGGCGCCCCTCTCCGCAGGTCCCGCAGCGGAGAACGCCCTGCAAAACGTCGAAATACGGCTGCTGGGGATCGGGGCAACCGCAGTAGGCGCAGGCGTCCGCCAGAGGCTCGTAGCCCGCCAGACACAGCAGCTTGATCTCAAACGCCGCTTTCACCAGCGGCAAAGGCTTTCGCAGAACGGAAACGGCGTACAGCCCGTTGAGCAGGTGGCTCAAAAGCCCCTGATGGGGTGCGTCCTCTGTGGTGACGGCCTCCGTCAGCTCCGCCAGATAAAACCCCAGCGCCATCGCGTCCAGATCCGCCCGCAAGCCGTTGAACAGTTCCAGAGTGGCCCCCTCGTTGGCGTAGTACCAGTCGCCCTTTTTGTAAAGCGTCCACTCGGAGTAGGCCAACGGCTGGGCGCAGGCGGCGAATTTGCACCCCTTGCGGCAGACGCCCCGGGCGATGACAGAGAGCTTGCCCCGCTCCGCTGTCAGGAGGGTTAGGATCTTATCGGCGTCCCTTGTCTCCGTCTCCCGGAGGACTACGCCCTTTGTCACAATGTACGGCGACAACGCCATCAATTCACCACCTATGTACGGAGGCCCCGCCTCCGAAAGAAAATCAGCGTCCGGCAGACCCGGCGCGGTAAAGCAGATAGGCCAACGGATCTCCGGTATCCGAAAACAACGTCCAAAGCGAAGGTTCTTTCATCGTACAGCCCTCCCTGATGGATAGTCTGTGTCGAAAAGTCCCGCTTATAGCTGGAAAATGCTTCGTACAGACCCAATTATAGCAACCGGACAGCTTTTTTTCAAGCGGAGGTTGCTGCATGCGCTCCTCCGCTTCATCCGTGCCGAAACTGCCGCAAGGCATGGCACGAATGAAAAACAGCCGCAAGCCATCAGAACATGGCTTGCGGCTGTTTGCGCCTATTACTTGCTTTGTTGTCAAAAAGCGAATTACTTCAGTGCCTCATAGGCGGTCAGAGCTTCCCGGATCGCCGCTTTGTCGCCGTCCGTCACGGAGCAAGGGTGCGATCCCACAGGGAGCCACCTGTTCCTTTAGCAGCGTTTCCAAAAGAGTGTTCCCGCTTTCTGAGAGTTTTCGAATGACAGCCCCGCCAAAGCGGTATTTACTGTCCGGTCTGCACGTTATACAGCTCCGCAAAGTTGGAGGTGGCAACCTCAATCATGTAGCTCTCAACCGTTCTGTCAGCATTTTCAATGCGGAACATGACGTTTCCCTCTCCCTTTAATGCTGTCAGCACCTCATCGATATAAGCATCATCAATATTAACTCTATCATCACCACAATACATAGTACCTGTTATCTTGTGGTCTGCACCATCGGGCGTTCTCATGGTGATGTTATATTCATCCCAATAGCGCTCAGAGCTGTTTTTGACCTGTCTGCTGCCATATTCATAGAGGAATATCATAACATTATCGTCCAGATCCACCATTACATTCGCATACAATTTTGAATTTGTTGTTGCGCTGTTGCTAAAAGTACCTACGAGATATTCGTCTTCCGTAATATACCATTCATCTGTTGGCTGATTGAAGTCATCCACAGAATAGTCGATGCGCCAATCGCCGAATGACTGTCCGCATCTTTCGCAGGTACCGCTTTCGGTCGTGCGGCCCAGAGCGGGAACGGTTTCCTGTGCCACCAGAACCTCGCCGCACTCGGAGCAGCGCTTGCCCTCTGTCAGCCCGGTCTTCGTGCAGGTGGGCTCCACTGCCGGCATAACTTCCTCCACATGGGTATGCTTGTCGGTGCTTCCGCTGTTGGTATTTCCGCCATTGGTATTTCCGGCGTTCCCGCCTCCGCAAGCCACCAGAGGCAGCGTCATTGCCATCGCAAGCAAAATTGTTGTCAACTTTTTCATCTTCTGTCTCCCTTTCGTTATCTTTATATTTGCAGTGCGTTTTCCGCACAGGCAAATCCTTCCCAGTGCCCGGTCAAAACAAGGTTTTTTCCTGCTCCGCAAACAGCTTGTCATTGATCTCCCCCAGGGGCAGCTGATGGACCACGCCATAGCTGATAATGGCGTCCCGTCTGGTGCGGGGATACAGTTGGGCGTAGCCCCCCTGCGTCAGCATCCGCTGGGTCTCATCCAGCGTGATGCCAAGACCGACGCAGATGCACAGCAGCCGATCCCTGGAAGGATTCCGCCGCCCTGCAAACACCTGATGCAGATAGGCCTCGCTGATGCCGGACCGGCGGGCCAGCTCCGCTTTGGTCAGATCCTTCGTTTCGTAAAGTCGCGTCAGCCCCGCCAAGCGGTATAAAAACGTTCTTCGTCTGATGGAGGCATTTTAAAGATGAAAGAGTCCAGAATCACCTCGGAAAAGCAAAATCTCTGCCCGCTTTGCAGAGTTCCCCTCCCGGATGGCGCATCCTTCTGTCCCCACTGCGCCCGCAGTATCAAGCCCTGGACACGGCAAAAGGCCCCCAAGCCACTGCAAAAGAAGTTCCTGCACATTGCCGCACTGGTGACAGCGCTGGCCGTGATCGCCAGCTGCGCCTGACAAGTTGTACTGTTTCCGGCTGGAAAACCGGCGTGCTGGCCTACGGCACCACCTGGGTCAACGCCATGGACTGCCGCTTTGAGGACAATCAGGTGGGATTCCGCTTCAACGCCGAGGGTACCGTCATCACCCACACCCAGTATGCGAACAACGAGTTCTTCCACAACGGCACCGCCGTTCTGCTGAAGAGCGTACCCGCCGAAAGCCCCCTGTCCTTCCCCGGCAGCGTGTTCGAGGACAACGATACCGACATTGACAACCGCTGCGGACGGGAAGTGAACATTTCGCAGACGACCTTCCGCTGACAGCTATTTGAAAAGAGGACCCATCCGTATTGGATGGGTCCTCTTTTGCGCGACGGGAATCGCCGGTGCATACTGCCGCTGATTTCTTTGTCGATTCGATCTTCTGTCATTATCTCGTCCCATTCAGCGTCAGCTTGGCTTTCTCCATTGTGATGACAAGAATGGGGATCAGGATGATCTGTACAAGGATGCCGGGAAGCGCATTGGTCACTGCGCCTGCAAGAAAAAGAGAGCGGTCAAACACGGTATGCTGCAAGCCCGCCATCATAAACTGTACACAGCCCCACACCAGGCGGCCCACGATCATAGCGGCGATCAACGTGACATACACAGACCAATTTCTGCGGGGAAAAATGCGGTATAAGATCCCGGAAACCGCGCCATAGGCGGCCAGTTCAAACGCCATGGCCACTGCCGTATAAGCCGTAGGCATCCCAAAGAGAAGGGACCGCAGCAGCGGGGAAACAAATCCCACCGCCAGTCCCCACGGCCAGCCGCAGACAAAGCCGCACAGCAATGCCGGAATGTGCATTGGGCAGAGCATGGATCCGATCTCAGGGATCTGTCCCGTCAGAAACGGCAGGACCAATGCAATGGCAAGATACAGCGCCGAGTAGGTAAGCTTTCTGATCTGCACAGAAGAACGTGCATCGTTCCGGGTCATAGGCATGCAGTATCTCCCATCTCCGTCAGCAGTTGGCGAATATGCTCCATCGCGTCATCCATGATGGCAGAAGATTTCTGGCTGACGCCTGCCACATAGGTGTCGCAGAGATTCATGGGGATCAGCACCCGGTAGGCCGCGCTGGCAGCAACGGCATTGGCCATTGCCGGAGAGATCTCTCCCATCAGCGCGTCGGCAAGGGCTATCCCCATAGGGCCAACGATGATCTGGGCAGTCCGGCTGGCAACAATGACCGGGTTTTCACCGGTCGCCACCCGGTCCGCACCGGCACGCATCATGCTCTCTGACGCGGCGCTGTTGGTCCCGACGGCCATGACCTCCACCTGCGGGAAGGATTTTTTGATGCTTTCCACCAGCCGTTTTCCAAGCTTTCCGCCCTGACCGTCAATCACAAGAATCGTCATATCAAAACCATTCCTTTCATCCTACATAAATAAATGTACCGGACGCAGGCGCGCCGTATGCTTCCTGAGTGAGTGCACGGAGTGCCTCTTCCGCGTCTGTATCACTGAATAGGCTCGGATACATGGCCTTGGCAAGCAAAACCGCTGCGCCGGTCCGTCTGGCCTGACCGGAAAGCAGCTCCTCGGAGAGCAAAATGACCCGGCCATTCCGGACGGCATCCAGCCCAGACCAGCCCTCCCGTGCTTTCAACGCACCGCAAACCGTTTCCGCCTGTCGGGTGGACGACACTCCGCTGCCAAGGACGGAGCGCTCCACGACCTTGACGATCACACTGGGATCTTTACGCTGGATCCAGCCGTCATCCACAATCAGTGCGTCATTTTGCAGCTTTGCGGACACGTCATACGCCCCGGCATTCAAGATGATCTGATGCTCGTCAGATGATTTATGGACAGTGTGGTAGCCCTCCGCCGTCTCCCAGTAAATATAGAAGCGCTGGCACTCAAAGAGTCCGCTCAAACGGTCCTCCAGCAGTGTTTGATAGTAAAGCAACGCGGTTTCTGCCGTTTGACCGCTTTCATCCGCGCCGGTGTTTTCTGCCTGATCGGCGGGAACAGTTTCCGTTGCGGTCAGCTCGCCGGTGGTCGCATCCTTTGCGCCGGTAGTTCCTCCATTGGCATCATGCTCCGGTGTTTTTCCGCCGTCCCCCTGCTGCGTGAGGGCCTGGTCCGCACCGGGAACGATCTCAGCGTCTGCGTCCTCCGCATACGTCTTTCGGTCGGAATCCGGGTCCGTTGCGGTCGGGGCATCCGCATCCGGTCTGACATCCTCTTCTGCCGCGGAATCGCTTTCCGCCTCCTCAGCACGATCGGTCTGTCCCAGTTGGTCCTCCGCCGTCTCGCCGTTCTCATCGGGGATCGGATCCACAGGCACGGTGGTCCGGGTACGGCAACCTGTCAGGGTCAGCAGCAGTACCACAGTCAACAATAAAAGCTTTGCGTTTTTCATTCTTGCTTCCTCTCAGGCGTGGAGACACTCCACATACTTCAAGCGAAATTTTGTTCTCCGGTCTGCATTGTCATACAGCAGCCGCTCCGTTTCGGTTAAAAGACTTTGCAGTTCGGCCCGCTGTTCCTCCCCCATGGCATGGGTACTGTATGCAGACTCCTCAAAAAGTGCAGCGGCATGACGGAACAGCGCGGCGTATTCCGGAGAAACGGTTTGGGCCAGCGCAGCGTCCCATTGGGAGAAGGGGCGATTCCCAACGCCTTTTCCGCATCGATCCAGATAGGCAGCCAGATGCAGAAACATGGCGCGGATCGCCTCCCTGCAGTCAGGGGAATCAAACGCCGCCCGCCGTTCCATTGCCTTGCGCCGCCGGGCGTCAAACAGGATGAACGGTAGGAAGGGCAGCGTCAGCAGAGCCAAAATCAGAATCGTCAGTACGGCGATTTTTAGATAGTCGATGCGCTTGGGACGGCTGATTTCCTGTTCCTGTTCATAAATATGCTGATAGTCCTGCGTATTCTGCGTATCTCCGGACATCTCTCCGGCGGTTTCCGTATCCAGCCGGTTTTCCTCACGGGCGGTCTGGGGCGGTTTCTGCTGCGGCGTATAGTCTGCGCCGGAAACAAGCTGTTCGGCAGCATCCAGCCGATCCCGCACATGCTCAGAGGCTTCCTCCACCCCCATGCGAACACCGGGAGCCAAGAGCTGTACCGTCAGAAAAACGGCCATGACCGCCAGCAGAAATACCAGTCTGCCCCGCAGGGTATCCACAGGCAGGGCCAACAGCGCCAGCAGCGCAAAAATCAGCACATTGACAGCCGCCGGAGGAGTCAGTCCGAACCAGATCTCCCCGCCGGCCAGGGCCAACGCCGCCAGAAGCGGAACGATCTTGCTGCCGCGCAGGTATGCAAGCAGGAGAACACCGGCCGCTGCCGTCATCAGCAGGCCCAATGCCAGAACCGGGCTGGCCGCGTCCGAAACCTTAAAATAATTGTAGGCATAGGCATTGACCGCCTCGCTGGCCGCAAACACCAGATTGCACAAGCACTTCAGGCTTTCTCTGGCAGGCTTGAGGGCCAGAAGCAGCACTGCCGCAAGCAGCGGCACACCGGCAATGGGGAGTGCTGTTTTCCATGGTTTTGCCCGCTCACTTTTTTGAAAATCAAATTGTAACCCAACCGTCTGATGTTTCATGAACATTCCTTAAATCTCAAGATATTCCAATTCCTGCGCCATATTCTTCCGCGAAAAGGGTACAACTGTCACCCCGCCGCAGCTCTGTGTGCCGCCGTCAGACAGCAGCACGGTCACACGGTTGCCCGCCTGCAGCAGGGAAAGGCCCCGGGGCAAGGACGGCGCGCAGACAACGGTATGCGCATAGACATCCCCGGACCATTTGCGAAAGCAGTCGCAGATGCTTTCCGCATCCGGTGCGGCAGCGGCAGTCAAAATCTGCTCACGCACCGCTGTACAGTCCTGCTGATCCCGTACCGTGCACAGAGAGAGCTCCTCTAATTCCCTGTTTTTCCAGCCAACAGAATGGGTGATCCCCTGTTCTGTCAAGGATCGGGACAAGGACAGCAGCGCTGTCATGGCCGCGTCCAGCGCATCCGCGGCATCTTCCTTCCCAGTGGTGGAGGTATCCAACAGCAGCAGGACCTCCTCCGCTACCGGAAGCCCCAGTTCCCGCACCATCAGGGAGTCTGTCTTTTGGGAAAGCTTCCAGTGGATCTGCCGGATGGGATCGCCGGGGACGTATGTACGGAATCCGAAGGTCTCACTGGGATCGTGCCCCGGATGGTTGGAAGACCAGCGCTCGCTGTCCGCCGTGACCGTTTCATTTTCCGCAAGGGTAATCCGCACATCAAACAGCGGCGGCTCGACGGTCACGAAGCGGGTGCTCTGTACTGTCAGGGCACAGCGGTACAAGCCAAACCAATCCTGCACAGCCGCGTCGCTGAGAGAAAGCATGACCGTACCGCAATGGGCGGTACGCAGCGTACCTGCCGCGTCAGGCGCAAACCGCGAGGCCGAGAGCTTCACCGCCGTTTCCTCCCCGGTCAGGCGGCTGCGGCCCCGGAGCACTGCCGTCAGCACCGCTCCGGGCAGAAGGCCCTCTGCCCGCACGGAGCATTCCGCGGCATCTCCCTGTTTGCAGCAGTCCGGCGCAGATAGATGAACCGTTACCCGTCTGGCTGAACGCACCGCGCAGAGGACCGACGCAGCCGGCAGGAAAACTGAAGCGGCCAAAATCGTCCGGGTGCCGGTATTGTTCTCAAAGAAATACAGCAAAATGGCAAACAGCAGCCATGCGCCGTAAGCAAATCTCCGTTTCCGCATCATGCCTGTCTGCGGTCCGGAACTTCCACCGTTTCCAGCAGTTCGTTCAGTACCTGCGTAACCGTTCCGCCGGACAGCCGTGATTTCTGGTTAAGGATCACACGATGGGCGCAGACATCATGGAAAATCGCCTGCACATCGCCGCCTGTCACATAATCCCGGCCCTCCAGATAAGCATGGGCCTTGGCCATACGGTCAAGGAACAGGGTGCCGCGGGGGCTGATGCCTACCTCCACCATGGGATGCTCCCGGGACGCCATGGCCAGACGGGTAATATAGTCCAGAATACTGTCCTTTGCTGTGACGGCCCGCACCTCCGCCTGCATCCGCAGCACATCGTCACGGGTGACCACCTGCGCCACGGAACCAATGGGATCTGTGCTCTGGCGGTCCCGGAGAATGGACATCTGGGCCTCATAATCGGGATAACCGATGGAAAGCCGGACAAGGAACCGGTCCATCTGGGCATAGGGCAGCAGTTGGGTACCTGCGGTTCCTACATTGTTCTGGGTCGCGATCACCGCAAAGGGCTTTTGCAGTGGATAAGTCATGCCGTCCACCGTGACCTGACGTTCTTCCATCGCTTCCAGCAGGGCGGACTGGGTTTTGCTGGACGTCCGGTTGATCTCGTCCCCAAGCAGCAGGTTAGTATTGCTCACCACGCCGCTCTTGTACTCAAAGCAGCCGCTGTTCTTGTTGTAAATGGAAAAGCCCACAATATCGGACGGCAGCACATCCGGCGTGAACTGGATGCGGTTATAGGTCAGGCCCAGTGTGCGGCTCAGGGCCACCGCCAGCGTTGTTTTGCCGACGCCGGGGATATCGTCCAGCAGAACATGTCCGTCGGCCAGCAGCGCCATCAGGATCTTTTCTATGACCTCACGCTTGCCTACCACGGCCTTTTCCACTTCAACAATGATCGTTTGCAATTCACGGTTCATACGATAAGTCCTCATTTCCTACCATCGCTTGACAAGGGCAGACACGGTTTTGACGGGCAGAAATGTCTGCACCTGACAGGGATGGATTTTCGAGTGATTTTTGTTTTTTGAGATGCAGGCGGGCTGGCGCCCACCAAGGCGAAAAGAGCAAAAAGCGCCAAAAAGACGCGCTGTCAGGCGTGTTTGCCCTTGTCGAGCGATGGTATGGTTTTGATTGCCGTACAACACAGCAGTCCCAAGTGGTCCGCTCTGTTCTAAAGCAATAAGGATGCCCGCACATCCGTCTTGTGACGGATGTGCAGGTCTCCTGCGGCTTGTGCCTCGTGATTTACTTTGCGGGAACGGTCAGCGTCTGACCCACATAGATCATGGCCGCGTCCTTGATCTGAGGATTGGCAGAGAAGATCTTGCTCCACAGCTTGCCGCTGCCGTAGACCTTAGATGCGATCTTCCAGAGGGAGTCGCCGGACACAACGGTGTAGGTTCCATTCTCTGTCGTGGTCGCGGACTGGCCGGGCTTCGCAGACTCAGCCGGCGCCGCGGTGGCCGTTACCGTGATGCGGCCCTGAGGGGCGGCATAGGCGTCGCCTACCATATTTCCCAGCTCTTCGCTGATGTACATCCACACCACATCCCGCACAACGGCCTTGGTGATGGCAGACTTCTCGTTAGCCTCCGCAGCCGCCTTAAACACATAAGAGGAGTCCATGCCGTTAAAGTTTGCGTTGTGGGTGATGACCGCATAGGTAGCGTTCGGGTCGAACGCCTTGCCGTTTACATCGGTGATCGTCACACGGCTGACGGAATTTGCCTTGAACCAGTACTTGCCGTAAGCTTCTCCCTTGTCATAGGCCCGATCCGCGTTGACGCTGTAAGTCAGGCCCGCAGCCTGCATAAAGGAAGCGCAGGCATCGGCGGATGCATCGCCGTAGGGCAGCGCCTGAGCAGCCGCCTCCAGAGCTTCCAGCAGCTGAGCGCCGCTCATATAGATCACAGCCACCTTGTTGGGATAGGGCAGGACGGCTGCCAGCTCCGCCGCGCCGAACTTGCCGGCAGCAATGTCGGCGCGCAGATTGCCACCGTTCCAGAGGGCAACAATGTGATCGGCGTCCACATCTACCTTGGTGTTGCCGGCGGTCACATCGTCCTCGTCAAAATACGCATTGATCTTGCCGGACACGGCGAACCACCGCAGCGCGTCGGTCCACAGATCGCCCAAATTGGTCTCCGCCTTACGGGCCGCGTTGTCTGCGCCGGACAGCACCACGCTGCTGTAAGCCTCCAGCGTGTCATCCAGTTCCACCTCATTCCCGTGGGCATCCACGAACTTGGATGCGGACACGGACGTGGCCATCACGCTGAGTGCAAGCCCCAGCGTCAGCGCAAGGCTGATAAATCTGTTCAGTTTTTTCATAGCTTCCTCCTAAAATGAGTTTTCAGGCATTTTCCGCAGCATCAAACAAAAAAGGCACCAATACCCTCCTTGGGAGGACACTGATACCTTCGTAATATCTGTATTGCCTGAGCGTATAAAAACATATGCGAAAAATGTCAGCTTGTGCCAACTTTGCCAGCTTGTGCTGACGGAAAAATTTTATCAAAAAAGTTTTATGTTGTCAATACGCCATTTGCCATGCTGCAATTTCCGAAAGATTCCGGTTGCGCGGGGTGGCAAAATCCGGTATGATAGAAAAAAAGTGAAAAGGAGAACTGCCATGATCGAAGAAATGCTGGCATATAACCGCGAATTTGTCCGTTCCAAGGGCTACGAAAAGTTCCAGACCAGTAAGTTCCCCGACAAAAAAATCGCCATCCTCACCTGTATGGACACCCGTCTGGTGGAGCTGCTCCCCGCGGCGCTGGGCATCCGCAACGGCGATGTGAAGCTGATCAAAAACGCCGGCGGCATGATCACCGGCCCCTTCGACAGCGCCGTGCGCAGTCTGCTGGTGGGCATCATCGAGCTGGGCGTGGAGGAGGTCATGGTCATCGGCCATACGGACTGCGGCGTGGCCCATATCAACGCCGACATGATGATCCGCCACCTGATCCAGCGGGGCGTTTCTCAGGACCATATCGACATGATGCGCTACTGCGGCATTGACTTTGAGGCGTGGCTCCGGGGCTTCGACTGCGTGGAGAACTCCGTGGCGGAGACCGTGGACCTGCTGCGCAACCATCCCCTTATGCCCGCCGATGTCACCATCCGAGGCTACGTCATCAACACCGAGACCGGCGAGCTGACCCCGCAGGAGTAAAATCCGCAGCAGGCTCCGATCCCAACTGGGCCGACGGTGTATATTTTCGGCCTGAAACTGTCGATAAAGTGGTAAATCCTCCGTAACGGTAAGGAAGGGTGTGCGCGGGAAACCCAAGAAGGGGAAACGGGCGATGCGCCGCCAGCGGCGGAGAAAGCGAGCCCGTTTCGAGGAAGGCCCCGATTTCCGGGCGCAAAGCGCACGGAAACCGGCTGGGCCGACGGTGTATTCCTGCCCCGCGCGGGGGAGAAAAGGCTTTTTCGACACGCTGAGGACAGTGCTTTTTAAGCACTGTCCTTTTTGGCTATATCGTTATTTTATCGTGCAAAGAAGCGGAACGCCGTCCACTGTTGCAGTGTCTCGCCCTTGCGCAGGATCGGCGACGGGAACGCCGGGCAGTTCACCGCGTTGGGGAAATACTGCGTCTCCAGACAGACGCCGTGAGCCTGACCGTAGACCGCGCCGTCTTTTCCCCCGCGCTCCGTCAGCCAGCCCGCCGTGTAGAGCTGCATCCCCTCCATCGAGGTGGTCATTTCCAGACCGATGCCGGTGGCGGGGCACCACAGCTCCGCCACCGGGCCTTCTCCGCCGTCCAGCGCATAGTTGTGGTCGTATCCCCGCCCGCCGTTAAAGGCTTTATCGTGGAGACGGCTCCCAAATGCCGCAGGTGTCCGGAAATCCAGCGGCGTTCCCTCCACCGGCGCCAGCGTCCCCACGGGGATATTCCCGCTGTCCATGGGCGTATACCGGCTGGCCCGCAGGGTCAGCACATGATCCTCCACTGTGCCGCTGCTGTGGCCGCCCAGATTGAAGTAGGTATGGTTGGTGAGATTCACCACCGTGCTCTGCTCCGCCGCCGCCTTGTAGGCGATGGTAAGTTGGTCGCCCGTCAGTCGGTAGGTGACCTCCACCCGGACAGCGCCGGGAAAGCCCTCCTCGCCGTCAGGAGAGGTGTAGGAGAAGGTGACTGCGTTTTCCTCGCAGGTAAATTCCCACAGTTTCTTGTGGAAGCCCTCGATTCCGCCGTGGAGGCAGTTTTCCCCCTCGTTGGCCGTGACGCGGTACGACCTGCCGTCGATGGTGAACCGTGCCCCGCCGATGCGGTTGGCGCAGCGGCCGATGGTTCCGCCAAAGCAGGCGTCCAGCGTCCGGTAGCTCTCCAGTTCGTCATATCCAAGGCAGATGTCCGTCAGTTTGCCGGTTCGATCCGGCACGCGGATAGCCCGGACAGCCGCGCCGTAGGGCAGCAGCTCCACGGCACATTTGTCACTGAACAACTCAATGACGGGCACCTCTCTGCCATTCAGCACGCCAAACGGCTTCAGTCGATACATCTCTTATCCCTCATAGCCGTTGGGATGGCCGCTGTGCCACGCCCACGCGTCGGAAATGATCTGATCCAGACCCAGAACAGGCTTCCAACCAAGAACCTCGGCAGCCTTCTTGTTGGAGGCGATCAGGACAGAGGGGTCGCCGCCCCGGCGGGGCTCCACAACGGCCTTGATCTCCTTGCCGGTGATCCGGCGGGCCGTTTCGATGATCTCCCGCACGGAATAACCTGCGCCGTTGCCCAGATTGAACACGTCACTGCTGCCGCCCCGCTCCAGATATTCCAGTGCCAGCAGATGAGCCTCCGCCAAGTCCTTCACATGGATGTAGTCCCGCACGCAGGTGCCGTCCGGCGTGGGGTAGTCCTCGCCGAAGATGCCGATGTGATCCCGCTGACCCAAGGCTGTTTTCATCACCAGCGGGATCAGGTGGGATTCGGGGTTGTGATCCTCGCCGATGCCTGCCTCCGTGTCGGAACCAGCGGCGTTGAAGTAGCGCAGCGCCACATAGCGGATGTTGTAGGCGCAGTCGCACCACTTCAGCATATTTTCAATGGCCAGTTTCGTCGCGCCGTAGGGATTGGTGGGTTCCGTGCGGTCCCCTTCCTCAATGGGCTGCTTCTCCGGCTCGCCGTAGGCCGCCGCCGTGGAAGAAAATACGATCTTGTCCACGCCGTGAGCCTGCATGGCCGACAGCAGGGACACCGCGCCCTCCACGTTGTTGCCGTAGTACTTCAGCGGGTTGGTCACGCTCTCGCCCACCAGCGAAAATGCCGCGAAGTTGATGACGCCGTCGATTTTGTTTTCCGTGAAGATCTGATGCAGGAACGCGCCGTCCCGCAAGTCACCCACATACATCTTCCGCGCGCCCTTGACGGCCTGCCAGTGTCCGGTGCGCAGATTGTCCGCCACCACGACCTCGTAGCCCCGCTTGACCAGCAGCGCTACCATGTGGCTGCCGATATAGCCGGCTCCGCCGGCCACCAGAATGGTTTTCATATACACGTCCTCCTTATTTTTTCACGTCTATATCCAGCTTACACGCTCTGAACAAATCTTAAGAAGGCTTCCCTGCCCTCCGGTGTACACTTGTAAACGCCGGCGTGTTCCAGAACCGTGGCGAACACTGCGCCGACCTCCCGCTGCAGGATCTCCTCCGCGTTTTCCTCGGTAAACGTATAGCGGCTTTTCAGTTCCTCGGCCCAGTCTGCGTGCTTTGCCAGCGTCTCATCAGCCCGCAGGTCCTCGCCACGGGCCAGCGCCCGGGCCACGCCGTTCAGCTCGGCTTTCAGCCGGGCGGGAAGCACTGCAAGGCCCATGACCTCGATGAGGCCGATGTTCTCCTTCTTGATATGGTGCAGTTCCTGATGGGGGTGATACACGCCCAGAGGGTATTCCTCCGTGGTGATGTTGTTCCGCAGCACCAGATCCAGTTCAAACTTTCCGTCCCGCATCCGGGCGATGGGGGTGATGGTGTTGTGGGGCTCACCGTCGGTCTCCGCGAACACAAAGGCCGCCTCGTCCGTATATCTCCGCCATGCGGTGAGGATGCGGTCTGCCAGCTCCACAAGACGCTGATCGTCTTCGCAGCGGAGCCGGATCACGGACATAGGCCACTTGACGATGCCCGCCTCCACATCCTCAAAGCCCCGGAAGGCGATGGGCCGCTCAATGGGGGCCTTCTCCATGGCAAAGGTGTAGCAGCCGCCCTGGAAATGGTCATGGCTCAGAATGGAGCCGCCCACGATAGGAAGATCTGCGTTGCTGCCCACAAAGTAGTGGGGGAACTGCTTAACGAAGTCCAGCAGCTTGCGGAAGGTAGCTTTGTCGATCTTCATAGGGGTATGATGCCCGTTCAGAACGATGCAGTGCTCGTTATAGTAGACGTAGGGGCTGTACTGGAGGAACCAGTCCTCCTGATTGATGGTAATGGGGATGATCCGGTGGTTCTGCCGGGCGGGATGGTTGAGCCGTCCCGCGTAGCCCTCGTTTTCCCGGCAAAGCTGGCACTTGGGATAACTGGTCTGAGGTGCCGCCTTCGCCGCCGCGATGGCCTTGGGGTCCTTCTCCGGCTTGGAGAGGTTAATGGTGATATCCAGCTCCCCGTAGGGGGTGGTTGCCTTCCACTTCACATCCCTTGCGATGCGATAGCGCCGGATGTAGTCCGTGTCCTGACTGAAACGGTAAAACCAGTCCGTAGCGTCCTTCTGGTCGGCCTGATATCGCCGCCGGAACTCGCTGATGACCTGAGAGGGCCGGGGCGTCAGCCGCCCCATCAGCTCCGTGTCAAAGAGATCCCGGTTCGTGGTATCATCCTCGATCCGTCCCCAGGCCGCCGCGTCATCCAGCAGCTCCTTCAGGATGTCCTCTAAGGGGCGCTCATGCGTTTCCGCCGGCTCCTCCCATGCATCCATCCCCATAGCCTTCAGCAGCTCGTTCACCGCCCAGGGGCGATCATATTCATCGATCAGTCCCGTGCGGAGGGCGTAGCCCACCAGGTCCTTGATGGCTTGGTAACTCATGCGTCTGTTCTCCTTATCCCAATCTGACGCCGCCCGCCGGACGGATCATCACCACATGGCAGCAGTCCTGACCCAGCGCCGCCTCCGTCGCTTTCTTGAAGGTGTCCAACATATCCAGCGGCACAAAGGCCTGGGCGGTACCACCGAAGCCACCGCCGTGGACACGGACAGCGCCCCGCCCCTCCAGAATACGCTCGCACAGGGCGATAGTCACCATCAGTTCCTGCGCCGCCGTGCTTCCGGTGGGGATGACATTCTGCAAATACATGGCGGAGGACCGGCCGGACTCCCGCACCAATGCAAGGAACTTGTCAAAATCCCCCTGACGGAGCGCCTCCTTTTCCGCCAGTGCCCGGCGGTTTTCCGCATAGACATGGAAGGCCCGGTTTACCGCCCGGTCCCCTGCCGCTGCTCTGACCTTGGGCAGTTCCGCAAGGAACGCTTCCTCCGGCACCTCCCGCAGCACCTCTTTGTCAAAAACGCGGCAGACCGCCCGCAGCTCGTTGGTGATGGCGCTGTATTCATTGGTCAGATCCTCGTGGCCCGCGCCGGAATCCAGAATGCACAGGGCGTAGCCGTAGGCGTGGAGATCCACATCCAGCTGCTCCACCGCCGGGTGGGCCGTATTCTCGAAATCAATAGATACCACGCCGCCCACGGAGGAGGCCATCTGATCCATCAGACCACAGGGCTTTCCGAAGAACACATTCTCCGCGTACTGGCCGATCTGGGCCAGCTCCACCGCCGTGCAGCGCCCCTCCCAGAAAAGTTCGTTGAGCATGGTCCCCATCAGCACCTCATAGGCAGCGGAAGAACTCAAACCGCTGCCCTTGGGGACGGTGGAGGTCATGTACACATCCAGTCCCCGCTCCCGCAGATCACAGCCCATGGCGCTCATGCAGGACGCTACGCCCCGGATCAGCGCCGCTGAGGTATTGATCTCTTCCTCCTTCGGGTCAAGCTCGCGGAGATCCACCTCAATCATGGGATATCCCTGAGACAGCACCCGGATGATCCCGCTCTGCGTAGGCGCCACGGCCGCCAGAATATCCAGATCAACAGAGGCGGCCAGTACGCAGCCCTTCTGATGATCGGTGTGGTTTCCTCCGATCTCCGTACGGCCGGGTGCGCTGAACAGCGCCTCCGCCGAACGGTCAAAGATCTTATAAAACTCCTCCATGACCTCCGTGCAGCGGGAATGGGCCTTTTCTGCCCCCTCCGCACCATAAAGCCGAGTGAGCGTTTTATGAAATGCAGCCTGCTGCACATAGGTCTCCAGCCCTGTATATGTCATACCTCGCGCCTCCTTGTTTTCTTCGTACATCCAACCCTCTGCGGGCTTCTATTCTATGTCCGCCGTTCTTATGAAACGGCCTGATCCTCTAAACTTTCCGCTGTGACCGCCTCATACCGCAGCCACACATACCGCTCATCCGTCAATTCCAGATCCTGAGAAGGTTCTCCATCCACGGATAGGGAAACGGCCAGCTCCATCATGTTCTCTGCTAATCCGACAGCGTCATTGCGGACGGTCCCCTTCAGCGTTCCCTCCCGCAGTGCCTCCAAGGCTGGCGGCGTGGCGTCTACGCCTACAATGAAGGGCATGGAGCGCTTGTCCAGGCCGGCCTCCGCGCAGGCGTCAATCGCTCCCAATGCCATGTCGTCATTATTGGCAAAGACTACCTCGATGTTCTCTCCGAACTCCTGCAGCCATTGGCGCATACTGACGCTGGCCTGGCCCCGCTGCCAGTTGGCTGCGTCACTGGCCAGCTTTTCCGCAGAGACACCTGCGTTTGCCAGGGTGGAGATACAGTATTCCGTCCGGAGCAGGGCGTCCTGATGTCCCGGTTCTCCCTCCAGCATCACATACTGGATCACGCCGTCGCCGTTACGGTCCAGCGTGTCTCTTTGGGTCCGCCATGCGTCCAGTACCAGCTCACCCTGTAAAACTCCGGCATCTCCCGCCGGAAGGCCCACATAGTAGGCGTGTTTCCAGCGGCGCAGATCCTCCTCCACCGGTTCCCGGTTGAAAAAGATCACCGGCACCCCCGCAGCCTGTGCCTTGTCGACGATCACCGCCGCCGCCGTGCGATCCACGATGTTGACGCAGATCACGTCATATCCCCTTTCCAGGAAGCGGTCCACCTGCTCATTCTGGCTGGTCTGGCTCTCTTTTCCATCGGTGATATATAAGTTGATTTTGCAGTTCTGCGCCTGTTCTTTCTCCAGGGCTACCCGCTGCAATTCTCTGGTCACGGTCTCAATAAATGTGTCCTCCTGCTGATACAGCGCCACGCCGATCCGGAGCGTTGGCTCAGCTTCCCCGCCTGTATGGCAGGCAGAGAGCGTCATCAGCAGAGACAGTGCGGCGATCAGACAACCGATTCTTTTCATCCGTCTTCTCTCCTTCCTGTCTCAGGTCACAGGGAACAGCAGCTTCTGATTATCGCTGCTGTACATCGTTTCCTGCCGGACGATGGAAAAACCCACAGAGGAGGCCCCCGTCCAGCTTTCATGCCGGGCCAGCTTTGCCGCAGCCTCCACTGCCAGATACCCGGCAGAGAACACGTTGACCGCCGCAATGGCCGTCACACGTCCCTTTTCCAGCGCGGCGGCGATGCCGGCGGTGGAGCCGCAGCCATAGAGCAGTGGGAAAGCTTCCTCTCCCCGTGACAGCTCCGCCATTTCCGTCAGCGCAGCTGCTTCAAAGGCGATCACGGCCTTCGGGCGCTCGACCCGCAAAATATTGGCGAAGGCTGTACTGTCAGAGGTCCACCGGTAAATGCGCACCTGCCGGCCCTTTTCTTCCAAAAGTGCCTTAGCCGCTTCCATACGCTCCCGCACGCCGTTGTCCCCGGGCAGGCTGTCCAGCAGCAGCACCGTGCCGCCGAAGGGCACACCGTTCAGCGCCGCTTTCCCAAGCGCCTCGCCAAGGGCCTGATGATCCATACTGATAGAGGCATCGGCTCCCCACGCAGTCATATCGCTCTCCACCGTCACAAGGGTCGTCTTTCCTGCGGCGGCGGATACCGCCTCGCCCAGCGCCTCCCGGTCCGCCGGTATCAGCAGAATGGCCGGAGCCGCTCCCGACACCTCATGTTCCAGCAACTGCACCTGTTCAACGGCACTGTTGTCCTCCGCCGGGGTCAGGAAGCGCAGCTCCACGTTCAGATCCTTGGCCGCCTGCTCCATGCCCTTTCGCATGGCGGAAACATTGCCGTCTCCATCCCGCAGAATAACGGACATTTCCAGCAGGGCTGGCTGGTGATGCTTATCGCCGGGAGCGAAGGCCAGCAGCCAGAACAGCACACTCAATCCAATCAAGGGAAGCACCAGCTGCAATAATACTTTCCGGCTCACCGCTCCCCCTCCTTCCGGTACTTCCGGGCGTCCTCTTCCTCCAAGACAGGCAGGCAGATCCGCACCACCGTCCCGTTATCCGGCTCGCTGCGGATGGTCAGGCCATAAGCGCTGCCAAAGGTCAGCTGGATCCGCTGGTGAACATTGCGGAAGCCGATACCGGAGCCCTTTGCCTTCGGGACACTCACATCCCTGGTGGGCTTCAAAAGCTGCTCCACGATTTCCTCCGACATACCCGGCCCGTTGTCCTCCACCTCGATGACCACCGTTTCTTCCTCGCGGAAGGCTCGGATGTGGATCTCGCCGTCACCGTCGGCATACTCCATGCCGTGATAGATGGCGTTTTCCAGAATCGGCTGGATGATGAGCTTGATGGTATACAGCTTCTCCACCCCCGGCTCCACGGAAATGTCGGCAGAGAACTTATTCTTATAGCGCATTTTCTGGATGGTCAGATAATTCCGGGCATGCTCGATCTCGTCCCCGATGGGAATGATGTTGCTGCCCTTACTGAGCGAGATCCGGAAAAACCGGGCCAGCGCCGTCAGCATGACCACAGCCTCCTGTGTCCGGCCGTTTTCCGTCATCCACACCACGCTGTCCAGCGTATTGTACAGGAAATGGGGATTGATCTGGGATTGCAGCACGTCCAGCTCGCTGCGGCGCTTTTCCTCCTCCTGACGGAGAACATCCTCCATCAGGTGCCGCATGGTGGAGATCATGGATTGCACAGAATGGCTCAGATGCTCCACCTCATAGGGGCCGTCCACATTGAAGTCAACGGACTCCACACCCTTTTCCAGCTCTCTCACCGCATGATCCAGCTTTTTCATAGGTGCTGTGATCCATTCCGAAAGCCGCAGGTTCACGAATACCAGCAGGAAGATGGAGAAGGACACTATAAACAGGGCAAACAGCAAAAGCTGACTGTAATTGTCCCGCAGCGTCTCCGCCGGCACCACGCCTACCAGCTTCCAGCCGGTGTAGCCCACTGTTTTCACCGTTACCTGCCGGCGCTGGGACTGAAAGATCTCCGTATGCGTCCCGTCGGAATACCCGGCGGCCATCAGGTTGTTTTCCTCCTGCAAGCCCGCATAGAGAAGCTGCTGACGGGGGTGGTAGATGATCTCTCCATTTCCATCGATCAGGTAGAGATAACCCTGCCCGTCGAAAAAGGATACATCCTTGCAGATCTGCTCAATGCCGCTGAAGTTCATATCCACCAGCAGCACGCCGCTTTGGATCACGCCGCCCCGGGTCAGCTCCACATGGCGGCTGAGGGACACCACCCAATGATACCGCGCGTCGGGATCATCAAACAGGTGCTGCACATGAGGCGTGGAAAAATGCAGGTTTTCAATGCGCTCCATGGCGGCGGTGAACCACCCCTCACGGCTGGGCGTCACGCTGTTTTTTAATTCTGTCAGGGGCGTGCCAGAGATCAGCTCGCCGTTCTCGTCAAACACCGCCAGAGACACCAGTACATCCCGGTCCTTGGCGTACAGCAGCTTCAAAGCGTCGTGCAGCTCCTGCGCCGTGTCACTCTGCTCCAGATCCGCGCTCTTGATGACCCGGTAGTACACCGTGTCGGATACCCGCATCATGTTCCGCAGATAGCTGTCCAGATTCCAGTTCACCTGTGCCAGCACACGCTGGCTGCTCTCCGCCGCCATCTCGTTGGCGGAGGAGGAAAAGCGCAGCAGCAGCGCCATCCCCAGAAACAGCATTCCAATCACGGCCACCGCCGTAAAGGCGATGGACAGGATCAACTGAATACTGGCATGGTGATACCGCGCTTTCCACCTTGCTTTAAAGCCGGAAGGTTTCTTATCCACAGGTGGCTCCTCTCTCCGTCCGTCACTTACCCTCGCTGCGGTACTTCGTCGGTGTCACGCCGAAATGCCTCTTGAACACATAGCTGAAATAGTTGGGGTCCTCATAGCCGCACCGCTGGGCGATGAGATACGTTTTCTCCTCTGTGCCGCGGATCGCTTCCGCAGCCGCCTCCATTCGCACCGTGGTAACATAGGCTGTGAAGCTGGTCCCCGTTTCCCGTTTGAACAGCGTGGAAAAATAGGTGGAACTTAAATGCAGATACGCGCACAGCTTTTCCACCGACAGGTCGCTCTCCGCGTAATGCTGCCGGATATACTCCTTGGCCGTTTCCACCGTCTGTCCCGCCGAATCCGTCTGGCGGCGGCGGATCAGCGTCCGCAGCCGCAGATAACGCTCCGCGCACCAGCCCTCCAGTTCCTCCAGACTGGGCAGCGCGGAGTCCTGAATGGGTAAGGAAAAGCCCGTGCCGAAAACCTCCTCCACGCCCACGCCGGAGCGCCGGGTCATTTTCATCAGGTGCGTCACCAGTTCCATAAGGAACAGGTTGTACTGTCCGGCGGAGGGGTTCGCCTCCCGGATCTTGCCCGCCAGAGCCGCCGCCGCGTCCCGGACTTCCTGTTCGCTGCCCAGCCTCACCGCCGCAGTCAGGGTCCGCTCGTCCGCTTCTTCAAAGGTGAGCACCTGACCGCCGTCCGGCTCCAGGTCTCCGATGTAGATGACCTGTCCCCGGCCCACCATGGAGCGGTATTCCAGCGCCGTTCTCGCTTCAGCTGCGGACCGCGCCATCCCGGAAAGCTCTTTGCAGGGGGCGCCCACGCCCACCGTCAGCGTCAGGCCCAGATAGGATGCCGCCAATGTACAGACCCGGTCCAGCACGCGGATCAGGTCATAGATGGTAAACGATTCCGTCAGGCTGACGATCACCGCTACCCAGTCGTTATACAGGGTGAGGCGGCACCGATCCGCCGTCAGGGATTCCTCCAGCAGCTTTTGGACGGACAATGTGGACAGGGCGTCTCTCCGGTCGCTGCCGATGTAGGCAAGGCCCACCGCCCATTCCTCGCCCTGAAGGTCGATGTCCAGACGCGCCGCCCGCTCCCGCTCCGTTCCCGGCTCGATGTGCCCGTCCAGCAGATTGGCGTAGAACAACTCCCGCAAAACAGGCAGGTTTTCCGTATAGCGGCTGCGGAGAAGCTCCACGTTCCGCCGTTCCGCCCGCTCCCGGTCCAGCTGGTCCTTCAGCCGCCGCAGCACGGCGGACAGCTCATCGGCGTTGATGGGCTTCAGGATGTACTCCACCACGTTCATCTGGATGGCCTGCTTGGCGTACTCGAACGCATCAAAACCGGAAAAGACCACGAACCGGGCCGCCGGGAGCCGGTCTGTCAAAATGCGGCACAGCTCCAGTCCGTCCATAAACGGCATCTTGATGTCCGTCAGGATCACGTCAGGCCGCAGACTCTCCGCCAGTTCCAAAGCGTCCTGACCGTTGGCGGCCTCCCCCACCAGAGAGAATCCCAGCCCCAGCCAGTCCATTTTCCGGCTGATACCCTCACGGATATCCTCCTCGTCATCTACCAACAGCACCCGGTACAGTTCCATGGCTCCGACCTTCTTTCTTGTCTACGGCACCTCCGCCGCCCGGTCCTCCGGCTTTGCCGGATGGAAAAGCAGCGATCCGATAGCAGCCTCTTTTGCGGCTATTATACCACGAAGTGAAGCGAAGCGAAACGGTATGTCCATGTTTTTCGAGTTCAAGGGGTAGTCCGAACGTGAATTGGCTGGATTGCAGGAAGAACGGCGGTTTTTGCCGCCGTTTCGCCGCAAAAAGTTCCAGATAAAGCAAAGATGGCTCGCAAAGGCGGGCCATCTTTGTCGCAGATCATTTTTTCACAAGGTATTTCCGCATATCCAGTGCGCAGGCAAACAGGATGATAGCGCCCTTGATGAGGTATTGCAGATCCTGCGGCACACCCACCATGGTCAGACCCACGAAGATCAGCCGCAGCATGACAACGCCGATAACGATACCTCTGATCTTACCGATGCCGCCCACGAAGGACACGCCGCCGATGACGCAGGCCGCGATTGCGTCCAACTCATAGTTCAGGCCGGTGTTGGCCGTGTTGGAGCCGATACGTGCGCCCTCGATGAAGCCGGTAAAACCATACATAGCGCCGGCCAGGGCGAAAACGCCCACCGTCACGCCGAACACATTGACGCCGGAAACTCTGGCGGCCTCCTCGTTGGAGCCGAGAGCGAACATATTCTTGCCGAAGGTGGTCTTGTTCCAGACGAACCACATGACCGCCGTCAGCACGATGGCGAACAGCACATAGTTGGGAATGGGCGTACCGCCGATGCTGAACAGGCTGCCCTTGACAAAGCCGGTATAGGACGGGTCCAGATTGGAGATGGCCATACCCTTGTTATTGCCCTGCTGGACATACAAAAGCAGTACGGTGTAGAGGATCAGCTGCGTGCCCAGCGTCACGATGAAGGGATGCAGCTTGAATTTTGCCACGAAGAAGCCGTTGAAGCAGCCGATCGCCGCGCCGATGAGCATGGCAAGCACAATGACCACGGAAATGGGCAGAGTACCGATCTGCGGCCACATCTTGTTGGCCATGTTAGCGGCGTTTTGCAGCAGAGACGCAGAGATACAGGCGGTGATACCCACGGCACGGCCTGCGGACAGGTCGGTACCGGTCAGCACAATACAGCCGCCGATGCCCAATGCGGCAGGCAGATAGGCCGCCGTCTGGGAGAGGATGTTGATGAGGGATGCGGGTTTGATGAAGTTGGGGTTCTTGATGGCGATGTAAACGACCGCAATGGCCATGATGATGAGCAATGCGTTATTTAAAAGGATGTCTCCCACCCGCTGGGCCGTCCACGGCTGCCGGACACGGGCTTCCTGTACGTTCGTTTCTTGATTCACAGTGCGCTCCTCCTTACACATATTTGGCTGCCAGCGTCAGGATCTCCTCCTGGCTGGTGTTCCGGGCATCCACCTCGCCGGCCAGAACACCGCCGGACATGACCAGAATACGGTCACAAATGCCCAACAGCTCCGGCATTTCGGAGGACACCATGATGACACCCTTCCCCTCCTTGGCAAGGTCGAGGATCAGCTGGTAGATCTCGTATTTCGCGCCCACGTCGATACCGCGGGTCGGCTCGTCCAGCAGCAGGACCTCAGGCTTGGTCAGAAGCCAGCGGCCGATGATGACCTTCTGCTGGTTTCCGCCGGAGAGCGAGCGGATCTGTGTGGATTGACTGGGCGTTTTGATGTGCATGGCCTGGATCGCCCAGTCGGTATCTTCTTTCATTTTCTTATCGCTGAGGCAGAAACCGCCTGCCAGATAGCTTTTCAGGTTAGAAATGACGGTGTTTTCCTTGATGTCACGGATCCCGAAGATACCCGTGGCCCGGCGTTCCTCCGTCAGCAGGGCGAAGCCGTTTTTAATGGCTTCCCGGGGGGTCTTGTTCTTGATCTCCTTACCGTGGAGGCGGATGGTGCCGCTCTCCTTGGTCATGGCGCCGAACAGATTCTCCAGCACCTCCGTGCGTCCGGAGCCGTCCAGTCCGGCGATACCCAGCACCTCACCCTTGCGCAGCTGGAAGCTGGCGTCCTTCAGGCGGGTGTATTTGCCCGCCAGATGCTCCACTTCCAGGATCACCTCGCCGGGCTTATTGTCCTTGGGCGGGAAACGGTTGGTCAGCTCGCGGCCCACCATCAGCTTGATGATTTCCTCCATGGTCAGGTCCTTGGCGTGGCGCGTTGCCACCCACTGACCGTCACGCATGATGGTGACCTCGTCACTGATGCGGAGGATCTCGTCCATCTTGTGGCTGATGTAAATAATGCCGCAGCCCCGCTCCTTCAGCATATTGATGATGCGGAACAGGTGCTCGACCTCCGCCTCCGTCAGAGAGGAGGTAGGCTCATCGAATACGATGATCTTCGCGTTATAGCTGACCGCCTTGGCGATCTCCACCATCTGCCGCTGGGAAACGGGCAGGGTGGACATGATGGCCTTGGGGTCCACATGGACATCCAGCTCCTCAAAGATCTCCCGGGTGCGCTTGCGCATGACAGACTCGCTGACCATGAGACCCGCCACCTTGGGATAGCGGCCCAGCCACAGGTTATCCATGACGCTGCGGGTCAGGGCCTGGTTCAGTTCCTGATGGACCATGGCCACGCCGTTTTCCAGCGCCTCTTTTGAACTTTTGAAATCAACTTCCTTACCGTCCAGAACGATGGTACCTGCATTCTTGGCATAAATGCCGAACAGACATTTCATCAGGGTGGACTTTCCTGCGCCGTTCTCACCCATCAGGGCGTGGACGGTGCCGGGCCGGACGGTAAGGGAAACGCCATCCAGCGCCTTGACACCAGGGAATTCCTTTGTGATATTCCGCATTTCCAGCAATGCCGGCTGCTCCATATTGCGTTTACCTCCTATCTGCGTGATTCCCGCGGCAGACCCCTTACGGCACGTTCCGTCCGTCCCGGGGTTCGTTCCACTGCGGGTTGAAAAGCGGCCCGAACCGGAACCGCTTGAATTGTAAAGCGGGGCTGTCGAACCGACAGCCCCGCTTATCCTTACTGTTTAATGGGGCGAGAGAAGCGATGGTCTGGCTTATTCGCCGGTGTAGGTGGCGTAAGGCACACGGATCTTGGCAACGCCCTCGTCCACGTTGAAGGAAGAAGTGTTGTCCATCAGCTCGCCGCCGCCCTGAACGCTGCTGACCAGGTTCAGAATGGTGGAAGCCATGCCCTCGGCATCCTGCTTGATGGTGCCGGTCATCTTGCCCTCGTTGATGAGCTGCTTGGCAGAATCGGTAGCGTCAACGCCGAACACGGGGATGGTCTTGCCGTCGCCGGTGTTGTAGCCGGCGCCCTGCAGAGCAGAGACAGCGCCCTCGGCCATGCCGTCGTTGTTGCAGATGATCAGCTCGACCATGTTGCCGTTAGCCTCGGAATACTCGGGGAGGATGGTGGCCATGTAGTCGTTAGCAGCCTGAGCAGACCACTTGCCGCCCTGGTCAACCAGGTACTTATCGGTAGCGGAAGCGTTGTAGTAAGCCAGCTCGGGCTTGCCAGCGGCAGTCAGGACAGCGTTAGCGTCCTCCACGCCGAACTGAGTACGGGCCTCAGCCTCAGCGTTGCCTTCCTGGCCCTTGAACATCACATAGGAGATGACGCCGTCGCCGTTCAGGTCCACGGTGTCATAGTTCTCCAGCAGATACTCGCCGATCATCTGGCCCTGCATGTGGCCAGCCTCGGGAGCGTTGGTGCCGACGAAGGCGCACTTCTCATAGCTGTTCACAACATCGTCAGAAACCTCACGGTTGAAGAAGATGATGGGGATACCGGCGGTCTTAGCGGCCTCAACAGCGTTCTGAGCGGCATCGGGAGAGGAAGTCTCAACGATGTTGACGATCAGCAGGTTGGCGCCGTTGGAGATGGCGGTGTTGATCTGGTCGGTCTGCTGGGCCTGGTTGCTGCCACCGTCATAGTTGGTGTAGTTCACGCCCATAGCCTTGAGCTGCTCATCCATGGAGCTGCGGACGCTGGAGATGTACACGTCAGAGTAGTCATAGTAGAACACACCCACGTTCAGTGCGGCGGTCTCCGTGTTCTCAGTGCCAGAGGTAGAGGGCTGCTCCGTGGTCTTGCTGCCGCAGCCGGCCAGCAGGCCCAGCATCATGACAGCAGACAGGAGAATTGCAAGTGTCTTTTTCATCTTAGTTCCTCCTCAAGATCATTGATCATCCGTTCAAGGCGGCCAAGCCGCCTCGCCGTTATGATGCTATTGTATCGGCTCCCCCCTGAAAAAGCGATAGAAAAAACTTCGCTGATATAGGAAAAAACTCATGGACTTCTTGGTATTTTCATAGAATCTTTGGCGTAATCGATTGCGGCAATTGTCAAAAATCCCAATCAACATATTTCGACACGCACGTTCCAAAATCCGCAGGCTTATGCACCACGCCCGCAAATCAAGAAACAGCCGCCTTCATTAAGAAAACGGCTGCTTAACATATTGAAAAAGCTCTTTCTGCCCGCTGCGGAAAGTTCACCGCTCTATTGACAGGCTCTCAGGTATTGTCCCGGCTGATAGGTTCCCGGACCAGCAGCCGCAGCAGCGCCTTGCCGTTGAAGGGAACCAGTGGATAGAGATATCCTTTCCCAACCAGCGGCTTTGTGGTGCACAGCAGGATGAAGATCCCCACCACGCCCAGACAAAACCCCCAGACGTCAAAGGCCGCCGTCACCAACAGCAGTGCCACCCGCAGCAGTTTGAAGGCGTAGCCCAGCTCGTAGCTGGGCTGGGCGAACCCCGCCACGGACACGAAGGCCATATACACCAGCACCTCCGGCCCCAGCCACCCGGCCTGCACCGCAAAATCCCCCAGGACCAAGGCTCCCAGCATGGAAAAGGAATTGGAAAGGCTGTCCGGTGTGTTCAGGGACGCCAGCTTTAATACGTCGATGAGAAATTCCACCACCAGAAGCTGACTCAGCAGGCTCAAAGACACCGGCTCCGGGGAAGACAGGAAGTTCAGCCACCCCGGCAAACGGTTCGGTTCGCTGACCATGAGATACCACGCCGGGGTAATAAATAAAGAAAGGAGAAATACCGTTACCCGCAGGACCCGGAGATAGGTGCCCACCAAGGGCGGAAAGTAATAGTCATTGGATTCCTGTGTGAAATCGAAAAAGCCGGTGGGCAGGATCATCACAGAGGGGGAATTGTCCACCATCAGGACGATGCTCCCCTCCATGATGCTGGCCGCCGCCGCGTCGGGCCGCTCTGTATAGCGCACTTTCGGAAACGGATTGTACCACTGTTTAGGCCGAATGGCCTCTGCCAGGCTTTCCTGGGCCATGGAGAGGGAACGGACATCCAGTCCCAGCAGCTTGCCCCGGAGCTTCCGCAGCAGGTCCTGATCCACCTTGTCATCCAGATAGCAGAGGACCGCGTCATTATGGGTGCGGGAGCCTACCTTGTGCCCCTCCATGGTGAGATGCGGGTCCCGGATGCGGCGGCGCAGCAGCGCCATATTGGGCACCACTGCCTCCACGAAGCCGTCGTGGCTGCCCCGGAGCACCTTGCCGTCCGGTGGCTCATTCACACTCCGGCTGGGGTAGCCCTTGGCGTCCATCAGCGCCACCCCCGCCAGTCCCTCCACCGCCAGCAGGGATTTTCCCAAAAATACGGAGGTCACGGCGTCGGATATGTCAAAGGTGACATTGGATTCCGAAAAAGTGATATACCGGTCCAGAAAGTCCTGCATTTCGGTGAGGCCCACTACGTTTTCCGGCTTCAGTGTCAGCCAGAAGGCCCCCATCCGCTCAAGGATGCTGTCGCTGCCAAAGCCGTCCACCACCCACAACCGGGCCCGCCGTCCGCCGATCAGGTAATCCCGGCTCACCATGTCGCAGCTGCGGCCCACGCCTAAAAGGCCGTCCAGCACCCGGACGTTTTCCCGGTAATCATTCGAGATTTTTTCCATGCGATCCCTCCGTTTCTGGAGGTAGTATGTGCCGGGAATCAAATTTTATGGCAAAAAAGGAACAGACCCGCAAAGGTCTGTTCCTTTTACATTTTATAATGTTATGCCTTCTTCGGACGGACGGCCCGGAAAATCAGGCCAATAACCAGCCCCAGGATCGCGGGGCAGATCCAGCCCAGGCCGATGGTGGCAAAGGGCAGCGCCTTGCCCACGGCATCGACCAAGCCATTCACATGGAGCACCGCACGGAGATGATCCGGCAGCGTCCGCAGCAGATCGTAGAAAGCCGCCACCAGAGTCAGGCCGGTGACCCAGGCGTACACAGCCCGGTCATGGTCAAAGAAGTGGCCCAGCAGCGCCAGCAGGATCAGGGTGATGGCCAGGGGATACAGGAACATCAGCACCGGCACAGCGTAGGTGATGATGGCGGTCAGGCCCACATTGGCCAGCAGGAAGGAAATGCCCGTGAACACGAACACCCAATTCCGGTAGGACAGGCCCTTGGGGAACATCCCCACGAAGGTCTCCGCGCAGCTGGTGATAAGGCCCACCGCCGTTTTCAGGCAGGCCAGCGTCACGGTGGCAGCCAGCACCAACAAGCCCGCCTTGCCCAGATAGTGCTGGGCGATCTGCGCCAGCGCCGTACCGCCGTTGGGAGCGGCTTCCAGCGCGCCCCGGCTCCAGACGCCCATCAGCGTCACCAGCAGATAGATCACGCCCATCAGCAGGCAGCTAAGAATACCGGAGCGGACGGTGGTCATGGCCACGGATTCCGCCTTTTCCACACCCAACCCCTGAATCACCTGCACCACCACGATGCCGAAGGCAAGGCTTGCCAGGGCGTCCATGGTGTTATAGCCCTCCAGAAAGCCGGTGAAGAAGGGCTGTGCGGCATAAGCACCCTGAGGCTCCACCGCGCCGATGCTGGTGGTGGGATGCAGGATCGTCACGAACACCATGATCGCCAGGAACACCAAGAAGCATGGCGTCAGGACCTTGCCTACATAAGTAAGGATCTTGCCCGGCCGCAGAGAAAGGACCAACGTCACAGCGAAAAACAGCAGAGAGAACAGCAGCAGGTAGAGCCAGCTTTTGTCATCGTGGGGCAGGATCTGCTCCAGACCCACGGTGAAGGAAGTCGTTGCGCACCGGGGAATGGCGAAAAACGGCCCGATGGTCAGATAAAGAGCGCAGGTAAAGAAGAACGCATAGGGACGGCCCACCTTATGACTGAGGTCAAAAAGGCCGTTGCTGCGGCTGATGCCCAAAGCGGCCACGCCCAGCAGAGGCAGGCCCACGCCGGTGATCAGGAAGCCAAGAACGGCCGCCCACATGTTCCGTCCGGCCACCTGTCCCATATAAACCGGGAAAATCAGGTTTCCTGCGCCGAAGAACATGCCGAACAGCATACTGGCCACATAGATGTATTCTTTAAAACTCAGTTTTTGCTTCATGGATCGATTTCTCCTCCTCGTGTTTCTTCCCTCAGAACACTGTAAACCCTAAAACAGCTCTGCCGGTTGGGAAGCTGCTTTGCCGCCTTCCGTTCGACAGCAATCGCTTCATTATAGCATCTGAATAGCTGAAAGGCAACTGAAAACACATTTTTCAACAGACCGCTTGCGCTTCTGCTGTTCGTATGCTATTATCGGTTAGATCTATCTAACTTCTGTAAAGGAGTATTCTATGCGTTTTTCCGCTTCTGCTTTCGCACCCGCCTGCGCATCCCCCAACCACTGCGAGACCGATCCTCTGCGCCTCTATCCGGACGCCTCCGGCGGTGAAGCCGCTGTGACCCGGTATCGGGTATTCCCCGGTATGGAACTGGACTACCGGGATGTTCATGCCCGTGCCTGCCGGGAACTACGGGATGGTTCCGGGGAACGGCTGGAGATCCATCACTGTCTGGAGGGGCGGGTGGAATACCGGCAAAACGGCCGCTATTTCTATCTGTCTCCGGGAGATCTGGCGGTAGCCCGCACCTCTTCCCTGCCTCCGGACAGCCGCTTCCCCACCGGCCATTACCACGGGATCACCGTCACCATTGATCCCGCTGCCGCGCCGGAGTGCCTTTCCTGTATTCTCAGCGATGTGGAAGTGCGGCCGGCCACCCTGATGGAAAAGCTGTGCCCCGGCGGGACGGTTTTCACTGCCCGGTCCTCCCGGCGGGTAAAGCACGTATTTTCTGAGCTGTACGCCGTCCCGGAGGACATCCGCAAGGGATATTTAAAGGTAAAGCTTCTGGAGCTCCTCCTGTTTCTCAGCACCCTGTCCCCGGAGGACGGGCAGACCCCTCACGGCTGCACCAGCGCGCAGGTCACTCTGGCGGAGCAGGTCAAGACCTGCCTGTTGGCGGAACCAGACCGGACCTTGACCCTCAAAACCTTATCCCAGCAGTTCAACGTCTCCGAGGCGCAGATCAAGAGCAGCTTCGCCAGGGTCTACGGCATGTCTCCGGCAGCCTACGCCCGCTCGCAGCGGATGCACGGCGCGGCAGCGCTACTACGGGAAACCGACCGGACGGTGCTGGACATCGCCTGTCAGTTCGGCTATGACAATGCCAGCAAATTTGCCAGGGCCTTCCGGGATGTGATCGGCGTTTCTCCCCGGGAGTACCGGGCCGGTGCGGAATATGACAGCTGCGCGCCCCGATTGGGCGAAAAACCGGTTTCCCTCTCGGATGCTGACGCGGAAAGGCGGATTTGACCATAATCATACAGGAGCGGAAGTCTGACATGGACTTCCGCTTCTTCTGTTCAGGATTATTTTGCCACATTCACTGTTTTGGAGCCGTACCCGACGTTTTGGAGCGGATACGGCTCCAAGCTTTTGATAAGATACAGTCACAGGGGTCAAGCTTCACTTTTTCTCCCCCCAGCAGTTAAGGTTATCTAACCGCAATCATCACCGCACAGGCGGACGCTTCTCACACCGGCGTGCCGCTTGTGCCGTGAGAACCGCCGTTAGCAGTCCGAGCAAGCAAGGAGGTCACGGTATGTCTGAGGAAAATCTGGTGCGGCAATGCGCACCGACTCTGGCCGGGATCAAAACCGGCACCATCTTCCCCGCGCCGTTCACCTCTCTGGCAGAGCTGACGGCGGAGATCAGGGAGTTGAATCGAATTCTGGTCCCAAAGGGCCTGCGGCTGCTGCCTCTGCGCTATCAGGACCACACCGCGCTGCTGTACCTCTACCGTCCCGCTGAGCTGCGGGTGGACCTGAAGGACCAGTTGGCGGAAGCACTGCTGGCAGATGCCGGGTATTCCGGCAAAAGCAGTGAGCAGTGCGTGGCCTATCTGGCCAAGCGCTTCCGCTCCGGGGGCGAATTTCCCCACGAGGTAGGGCTGTTTCTCAGCTATCCGCCTCAGGATGTGCGGGGCTTCATCGAAAATCACGCCGTCAATTACAAGTGCGCCGGTCTCTGGAAGGTTTACGGTGACGAGGCGCTGGCCCGGCGGCTGTTTGAGAAGTTCCGCAAATGCACCGATATCTACTGCGCCCTCTGGCGTGCCGGTTCCGGCATTGACCAGTTGGCCGTCGCAGTCTGATATACCAACGGTCAATGACCGATCCCGCAAGAAAGGAGATTTTTACGATGAAGAAAACCGCAGTGATTTATTGGAGCGGCACCGGCAACACCAAGCAGATGGCGGAGGCCGTTCTGGAGGGCATGAAGAGTGCCGGAGCCGACGCCGTTTTGTTAGAGGCCGCACAGGTGGACGCTTCCACCTTCAGCGGCGTGGATGCCGTGGCCTTCGGATGCCCCGCTATGGGCTCTGAGGTGCTGGAGGAAATGGAGTTTGAGCCTATGTTCTCCGCCTGCAAGAGCCACTTAAGCGGCAAGAAGGTGGCGCTGTTCGGCTCCTACGGCTGGGGCGACGGCGAATGGATGCGGTCCTGGGAAAAGGACTGTGATGACGCCGGAATCAACTTGGTCTGCGAGAGCGTCATCTGTCAGGAAACCCCTGACGGCGATACACTGGAAGCCTGCCGCGCCATGGGCAAGCTGCTGGCAGAATAAGCCCCTTCAACACACCTCTATTTTTATATCTTTCCTTATTTCCTAATCTTTCCTGAAACCTTATCTTCCTATCTTTATCTTTCCTATCTTTCCTTTTTCCCCGCCGGAGATCCGCAGGTCTCCGCTGCACTCCGGACCGGATGGGGCCGGTCCGGAGTGCAAATGCCATTTTGTCTTAATCAAAAACAGGCCGGGACTGCTGACAGCGTCCCGGTCTGTTCTCGCTCCGTTGTCTCATATTTACTATGCCGGTTCAAAGTATAGCTGATATTTGCACAAAACAGTTTTTGCTGACCCTGCCGATTTTCTGCGGTTTTTCCAAAAATAATTTTCCCCGTTGACAGGGGCGGACAACAGTGCTACGCTATGCCCATCGAAAACGGAACCGGAACACCGGTGACAGAAAGGAGACGCACCAACATGATCGTAACTCGCTTTGGTATGATGATGTGCATGATGGACATGGGGATGATGACCATGCCCAAGCCTTTGTGCGCCTCCGCGAAAAACCTCTCCTGTGTGTAACAGTTATGCTGTTCAGAAGGGCGGAAAGCGGCGACGCTTTCCGCCCTCTTTATTTTCGCAGCAACGAAAGAAGGATATTATGATCAAGCTGGAACATATCAGCAAGACCTTTGGAGATACCGGCGATGGGGTCCACGCCGTTAAGGACGTCTCCCTTGAAATCGGAGACGGTGAGATCTTCGGCATCATCGGCTTCTCCGGTGCGGGAAAGTCCACGCTGGTCCGCTGCATCAACCTTTTAGAGCGGCCTACCAGCGGCAGCATCACCGTCAACGGTCAGAAGCTGACGTGGATGGAAAAGCAGGCGGATGGCAAGTCCTGTATGCGTACCGTCTCCCCCCAAGAGCTGCGGCAGGCCCGGAAAAAGATCAGCATGATCTTCCAGGGCTTCAACCTGCTGATGCAGCGTACCTGTCTGAAAAATGTCTGCTTCCCCATGGAGCTTTCCGGTGTACCCAAGGCCCAGGCTGAGAAAAAGGCTCTGGAACTGCTGGACCTGGTGGGTCTGAAGGAAAAGGCAAGTGCCTATCCCGCCCAGCTCTCCGGCGGCCAGAAGCAGCGGGTGGCCATCGCCCGGGCGCTGGCTACGGACCCGAAGGTGCTTCTCTGCGATGAGGCCACCTCCGCTCTGGACCCCACCACCACCAATTCCATCCTCGCGCTTTTGAAGGAGCTGAACCAAAAACTGGGGGTCACGGTGGTCATCATCACCCACCAGATGAGCGTTATCGAGGAGATCTGCACCCGCGTTGCCATTTTGGACGGCGGCGAAGTGGCCGAGGAAGGCCGGGTGGAGGACATCTTCGCCCATCCCGCCACCGACGCGGCCCGCCGTCTGGTGTATCCCGGCGGCGTCAGCGCAAAGCAGTACCCCGCAGGCACCCGTGCCGTCCGGGTCTCCTTCAACGGCGGCACGGTCTACGATCCCCTCATCGCCTCCCTTGCTATTGACTGCGGCGTGAAGGTCACGATTTTAGGTGCCGACACACGCACCATCGACGGCAAGGCCTTCGGCACCATGCTCCTGCTTTTGCCGGACGATCCAAACGAGGCCGCCAAGGCCCTGAGCTATATCCGTTCCCAACCCAATATCACCGCGGAGGAGGTGGAGTATCATGCTTGAGGTCATTTCTGAATTCTGGTCAGAATACGGCGGCATCCTGCTCACCGGCACCCGGGATACGCTGGTGATGGTGCTGATCTCCACCCTGTTCGCCTATCTGCTGGGATTGCCTCTGGGCGTTGCCCTCACCGTTACCCAGCCCCACGGCATCCGCCCTAGCAAAACCGTGAATCAGATCTTAGGCTGTATCGTCAACATCGGCCGCTCCGTGCCCTTTATCATCCTGATGGTGGCCATCATGCCCTTCACCAAGCTGGTAGCGGGCACCAAAATCGGCGTCAAGGGTGCCATCGTGCCCCTGGTGGTCTCCGCCGCCCCCTTCATTGCCCGCATGGTGGAAACCTCTCTGGCAGAGGTAGACGCCGGCGTGGTGGAGGCCGCTCAGTCCATGGGCGCGTCCACCTGCCAGATCATCCGAAAGGTCTATCTGCCGGAGGCCAAGCCCTCTCTGGTATTAGGCGGCGCCATTTCCATCGTAACTATTTTGGGCTACACCGCCATTGCCGGTACCGTAGGCGCCGGCGGTCTGGGCGATATCGCCGTGCGGTACGGTCACCAGCGGTTCATCACCTCGGTGATGTGGGTAACGGTGGTCATCCTGATCATCATGGTGCAGATTGTTCAGTCCCTGTTCGGCTGGCTGTCCAAGAAGATCGACAAACGGCTGGATACCGGTGCAGGTAAACTCACCGCCTTCGACCTGCTCTCCCGTCTGGCCCACACCAAGTAAGTCCCCCGCATTTCATTTGTTGTTTTCATCGCCTGTCCCCCTATGTGCACAAGGGTATTCCGGCAAGCGCTTGAAATATAAAATTCATCAATTCTGATATTCATTGGAGGAAAAGAACATGAAAAACAAGATTTTTGCCACTCTGCTGGCCCTGACGCTGGCCCTGTCCCTCACCGCCTGCGGCAGCAAGTCCGATGACTCTGCCAAGGCTGACACCACCGATGACGCGCAGACCGAGCAGCCCGCCGAGCCCCAGGAGACCGTCACTCTGAACGTAGCCGCCTCTCCCACCCCCCACGCCGAGATCCTGAAGCAGTGCGTACCCATTCTGGCCGAGCAGGGCATCGACCTGCAGATCCACGAGTACAGCGACTATGTGGTGCCCAATACCGCCGTGGAGGACGGTGATGAGGACGCCAACTACTTCCAGCACGTCCCCTATCTGGATGACTTCAACACCACCCGCGGCACCCATCTGGTGAGCGTCACCGGCGTCCACATCGAGCCCATGGGCATCTACGCCGGCAAGTCCGACTCTCTGGACAACCTGCCTGACGGCGCATCCGTGGCCGTCCCCAATGATGCCACCAACGAAGGCCGTGCCCTCCTGCTGCTGGAAGCTCAGGGTCTCATCAAGCTGGCTGACGACTCCAACCTCTCCTCTACCCCCAAGGACATCGTGGAGAATCCCAAGAACCTGACCTTCACCGAGGTGGAAGCCGCTACCATCCCCAGCATCGCCAGCGAGGTGGATCTCGCCGTTATCAACTCCAACTATGCGCTGGGTGCTGGCCTGAACCCCGTTGAGGACGCTCTGGCTCTGGAATCCTCCGACTCCCCCTATGTGAACGTGCTGGTCTGCAAGGAGGGCAACGAGAACAACGCCGCCATCCAGGCTCTGGCCGAGGCCCTGCACTCCGACGCCGTGAAGAACTACATCGCCGAAAACTTTGACGGTGCCGTCATCGCCGTTGACTAAATCTTCCAGCCTATATCATGAGGACCTCCGGCTCTGCCGGGGGTCCTCAGCGTATTACGCATTTTTCGCTGCCTTGCTCCGGCAAAAAGCGCAGAGTCCTCCTTCAGAAAAAGGGGTATTTGCGAGGGAAATCTTTGCTGGTTTCCTTCCGATTTTCAACACGAACCGCCGTATGTGGGCTACGAGGCTCGAACTCGCTTCCCGGCATCCCGCGAATTGCGTTCCGCAATTCGCAGGAACCCTGCCTCACCTCTGATTAAAATGCGCTTCGCGCATGGGTGTCGGTATCGAGTTCTTTTCGTCTAATAAAAAAATCAGGGCATCCAAATCGGATGTCCTGATTTACTCTGGAGCGGGCTACGAGGCTCGAACTCGCTACCTCCACCTTGGCAAGGTGGCGCTCTACCAGATGAGCTAAGCCCGCG
>ENA-UERG01000312-UERG01000312.1-human-gut-metagenome-genome-assembly--contig:-NODE-312-length-49223-cov-45.753266_pt1 | contig 49223 bp, 39 predicted proteins | sample MGYA00242954_ERZ507954 | MGnify/ENA primary metagenome ERZ507954 (study PRJEB26167, sample SAMN06115478) | human gut metagenome | host: Homo sapiens | place: China:Sichuan | collected 2015-01-21...
TGTCCCCGATGAAACGGGGAAAATGTCGCGAAGCGACAAAAGGGGGGCGACCCTGCCTAAGGTTGCCGCGGTCGCTATGCTCCCTCGCAACGACAATGTATTTTCAGCAATCCGACAAAAATAATACAAGAGGATAAAAAATGGTGCTTAAAGATCGGGAATATAAAAAAAGAAAAGCGATGGACGCGCTTTTCTATATTTCTTTTATGATTATTCCCGTAATCGCGTTTGCTCTGTTTTACGTATACGTCAATCTCGATTCGTTTATAATGGCGTTTCAGAAGCCCGTAGACGGAAAACTCGTATTCGCTAAATTCGACAATTTCAAATGGGTATTCGAAAAACTTAAAAACGGAGCGGTCAACGACGAAGACAATCTTCGCCTTGCGTTCGTCAACACTTTCAAGACTTTCGGGGTACAGATGATAATGTTCCCGATAGGGCTTTTCGTATCCTATTTTATCTATAAAAAAATCTTCGGTTATAAAGTTTTCAGAGTGATTTTTTATCTTCCGACTCTGATTTCGGGCGTGGTGGTAAGTTTCTTTTATCTCGCGCTTATGCAGGACGGATTTATGCCGAAATTTCTGCAAAACCTTTATAATCTCGATTATAAACTCGTAAATCCGCTGGTAGACAGCGATTTCGCCAACAAGATGGTGCTTCTGCATTTCGTGTGGCTTAACTTTCCGGGCAGTCTTATCATATGGGGCGGAACGTTCTCGCGTATACCCGAATCGGTGCTCGAATCTGCGAGACTGGACGGCGTAAACTGGGTGCAGGAAATGTTCGTTATCATTCTTCCGCTCGTATGGCCGACTTTCGTGCTTATGATTACGCTTCAACTTGCGGGCGTATTCGGCGCGACGGGCGCGGTATTCCTTCTGACGGGCGGCAAGTACGCCACGCAGACGGTTTCCAACTGGATGTATATGCAGGTCTATAACGCTACCAACCCTTACGAATCGGGCACTTTATATTACGTTGCGGCTATGGGACTTATGCTTACGTTTATATCCTGCGTAATCGCGGTACTCGTAAGAAAGTTTTTGGTCAGCAAGATCGAAGAAACGACTTATTAAGGAGGGGACATGAAGAAAAGAAGTAAATTATTCGACAGAAAATCTCCGTCCGAAATAGTTCTGTACACGCTGGTGTTTATAATTTTCTGCGCGTTCGCCTTTTCTTATCTGTATATGATATTCTGGTGCGCGTATTCGGGTATGCGAGATTTCAGATCTCTCGCCAAAAATCCGTTCGGGTTTTCTAAAATTCAACTGAAAAATTACGTCGACGTCTTTACGCTTCTCGAAGTGGGCGACAGCAATTTCTTCGATATGCTTATAAACTCGCTGTATTTCAGTTTTTTAGGACCGTTCCTTTGTATGACGGTTACGTCGATGATGGCGTACGTTACGGCGCAATATAAATTTTTCGGCTCTCGCGCGGTTTATTTCGTGGTTCTGGTCGTTATAACTATGCCGCTTTACGGCAGCGGAACGGCTATGTACAAGTTGTTGTTCAAACTCAACTTTCTTAATTCGCGCTGGATGATTTTGACTTCGCTTAACGCGTTTTCGATATACTATATGTATTTTTACGCGTTTTACCGCGGACTTTCCAAAAGTTACGCCGAAGCCGCCGAAATAGACGGAGCGAACAAGTGGCAGATATACTTTAAGATAATGTTTCCGCAAGCGGCGGCGATGTTCGGTTCTCTGTTCTTGATGCTGTGGATAGCCGATTGGAACAACTATTCTACCGCGCTTATCTATTTATCCAAACTTCCGACGTTGGCGGTAGGTATTTATAAATTCCAGTTGCAGATGACTTACAGTTCGCGTATGGATATTCTGTACGCGGCGTGTACGATATCCCTTCTGCCCCCGCTGATAATCTTTATCTTTTTCAACAACGCGCTTATGAGCAACGTCTCGATAGGCGGTATCAAAGAATAAAAGGAGTAAAATATATGAAAAAAGTTACCAAAGTAGCAACTGCGTTGCTTGCGGCTACGCTGAGCGTTCTGCCGCTTGCTTCCTGCAAAAGCAAAAAGAAAGTCGCCAACTCGTCTACCGACGTGCAGATTTATCTGTGGAAGTCGGGTTACGGCGCGGAATTCATGAAAGAAATCGTCGCCGATTTCAATAAAAAACAAGACAAGTATAAGGTTACGCTCGAATACGACGAAGCCGCCGCGACTATTATAAAAACTTTGTCGCTCGGGTCGAGCAATACCTACGATTTGTATTTCACGATGCTCAATACGAATCAATACAATAAGGATTTCGAAAATCTCGACGACGTACTCGATTATACCGTCGCGGGCGAAAAAACGACTATCCGCAATAAGTATTACGACTATTTGTCAGACGGCGTTAAAAACGCCGACGGCACTACGAACTTTTTAACTTACGGTAACGGCTGGTGCGGATTCGTATACAACGCGGATATAATAGACGGCGTAAAATATACGCTTCCGAATACGACGAACGAACTCGATATGCTCATAACCGAAATCAAGGGCGATAAGACGCTTAAAGGCGTAAAAGCCCCGTTGATCTTCTATAATAACGACGATAACAACGGCTACCTGAATTACGCCACTTACGTGTGGGAAGCGCAGTACGACGGGCTCGATTATTACTACGATACGACGCTCGCTCTTAAAGCACCCGACGGAACTACTCCGTCTAAAGACGTTTTCGTCGCGAAAGACGGAAGATATAAGGCTCTTAAAGTGCTTGAAAGTATAGTTACGCCTACGACCGTACACGACGCGCACACCAACAAGAACTTCACCGACGTTCAGACGTTGTTCCTTGACGGCGAAGCCGTGTTTATGGTAAACGGAAGTTGGCTTATGAACGAGTCTACAGGTACGAAAAACAATTTCGGCATGATGAAGATGCCGGTTATAAGTTCTATCGTAGAAAAACTCGAAGATACCGAAATGGACGACGCGACTCTTTCGGAGATAATTTCGGAAGTAGACGCGGGCGCGACGAGCAGCAGCCTTTGCAGCCGGAACGACTTTAACCGCATTAAAGAGGCAAGAAACCTGCTTTATAACAACGCCGCCGAACAATACGTATTCGTTCCCAAATACTCGGTAGCAAAAGAAGGCAGTAAGGAATTTTTGAAATACTTCTATTCCGACGAAGGTCTTGCGAAATTCATGACCGTAACGGGTTTGCCTAACTCGGCAAGACTTTCCGACGAGAGCAAATTTAACGTAAATACGCTCGATAACTGGCACAAACAGCAGTTCACTCTTTCAAAAGAGATGAACGCGGTTACGAATACGATAACGAAGTCGAAACTCTTTATCAACAACAATACCAACCAATTTGCGAGCGTTCCTTACGCGCAGTCGCTTTGCGCGGGTAACTCGAAAGACAAACTCACGGCGGACGGTATATGGAATAAAATCGTCGCTAAAATAAACGAAAACTGGGCGGATTGGTCAAAGTGAAAAAATATAAACTTTTAATAGCCGCCGCGGCTGTTGCCGTCGGCGTGGCAGGAGCGGGTTTATTACCGAATGCCGTTACGGCAAAAGCGGGCTCGTCCGAAGTTTACATAGCGTCTTCGACGTCGATAGACGATACGAGCATCAACAGCGGCGATTTTTTGTCTACGGGCAAAGTCGCTGCCGAAAACGGCAAGGCAAAATTCAATACTCTTTCTGAAAAAGAAAAACTCACGACCAAGACGAAGGCTTTCAACTTAAAAGAATACGGCGTTACGACTCTGCTTGATTTTTCTTCGACGTTAAACTTTTCTTCGTTTGCCGAAGACGGAAACTTTTCGATGGCGTTCGGGCTTAATAATCTCAAAAACGAAACGGGCGCGGAAGATTCTTTCGCGGTTAAAGTGAATTACGATTCCGCAAGCAAGAAATTTTCGATAGGCGTTTCGGAGTATACGAAAGACGGAGAAATCTCCGTTTACGCATCCACGGTAATAGGCGCGATAAAAATCAACCGCGACGTTACTTTCAAAGTTTTCGTCGATACGGACTGCAATCTTACCGTTTCGGTATTGCCGACCGGCGCGAGTTCCGAAACCAAACTCGTTTCGGGGTACGGGCTTAACGTCAATCCCGAAGGATATATTTCTTATATTTCGAGCGGCAGAAACGAAATAACGCTTTCCGATCCGCAAATTCTCGTCTACGAGTACGACGCGCCCGAAACTATCGATTATACCGAAACTTTCGATAAAAACGGATATAACTCGAACGTGTTTTACAGCGCGAGTACGGCTTCACCGATAACTCCGTCTTCGCTTTCGGTCGAAAACGGCGCGCTCAGATTTAAGAATACCGCGGCGGCGTATATCTCTACGCGTTATAAATATTCGAATTTCGAACTCTCTTTCGATATAACGGACATGGCGAGAACGGCTACTTTCGACGATAACGGCAACGTAGTTTCGCTTATAAATTCCTGGTTCGGAATCGCGTTCGGAGTGAACTCGATAGACGAAGCCCCCGATACCACGACGAGATATTCTACGTGGTTACAACTCGGAAGAGTCGTGCCGGGCGTCGAAAATTTCGTTAAACCCGCGAACGTGCATTATCTGCTGTGGGATAACAACGGTAACTGGAATAACGTAACGGATCCGCAATATATGACCGATTTCAACCCGTGGAGTACGAAGTACGACGGGGAAGTCATTAACGTAAAATTCGCCGTAACCGACGGGCTCGTTGAGTTGTTTATGAAAATAGACGGTGATCCCGACTGGGGCGAACCGTATTTTACGTACGATTTCGGAAAGGTAAAAACGGGTTACGTGCGTATCTTTACGTCGGGCAATACGGGTATCGAAACGAAAGGCATCGAATATAACGACGTGGGCAATTTCACGATAGACAATCTGTCGATAAAAGACACCGATCACGAAAACGCGAAAACGTTATTGCCGACTCCCGAATATAAGTCCAATCTGTGGAGGAAAACTCCCGATTACGACTATAAGACGAAGCCCGACGATAAAGACCTTATAGGCAATAAAATTTCGAGCGGCGATATGAACGGCAGTTCGGCAAAGAGCGGTTGCGCTTCTTCGGTCGGGCTATCGCTACCCTTAATCGCGCTCGCGGCGATTCCGTTTATCAAGAGAAAGAAAAAATGAAGAAGTTTTTAATCTTGTTGTTAAGTTTGGTATTTTTATTTTCTTGTTCGGCTTTTGCGGTCGGATGTAAAGAGAAAACGAAAACGCCCGCTTCTACCGAAGAACCGGGTAAAACCGACGACCCGTCCGATCCGGGCGAAGACCCCGGCGATGACGACGATCCGCCCGTAGTCGAAAAATTAGAAATAACGGGTCCCGAAGACGGCGTTTACGGCTATACTCAAAAGTTGAGAAATTATCTTACGGCGACGGGCGACGACGTAAAAGTTTCCGATTACGCCACAGAAAGCGGCGAAGACGAAGCCTACGATAAAATTCAGATCAAGTGGGAAAGTAATCTCGAAAACGTAGAAGAGTACGAGATAGAATTTGGTTTGAAAGACGACTTTTCGGACGCCGAAAAGCAAACTATGTCGGCTACGTCGAGAAAACTCAACGTCTACAATCTTTATAAGGATTCGACCTACAACGTCAGAGTTACCGCCGTAAGAAAAGCGGGTAATAAGTCGGCTAGGGCAACTTTCAAGACCACGGATATCGGTCCGAGAGTTATGAAAATCGGCGGACTGTGCAACGTAAGAGATCTCGGCGGATATAAGACCGAAAGCGGAAAGACTACCGTTCAGGGCAAGATTTTTCGCGGTGGGCAACTTTCGCAGAACGCCAACTGGTCCGTGTACGACAATATCGTCCTTAACGCCGCAGGCAAGAAGTATATGAGTGAAGTTCTCGGCGTGAAGACCGACTTCGATCTTCGTAGTCAAGCGGAAAATAAAGGTTTAACGGAAAGCCCTATCCCGAACGCCAGACTCGAATACTACAACGTAGGCGGTTATTTGTCTGCGTTTACCGACGCGGCGGGATATAAAAAGGTGTTTTCCGCGCTTGCCGACGAAACTCGTTACCCCGTCTATATTCACTGTACGGGCGGAGCGGACAGAACGGGAACGGTAAGTTTTCTTATTAACGCGCTTTTGGGCGTTGACGAAAAAACTCTTATTCAGGACTACGAAATCACTTCTTTTTCGGCGTTCGGTATGAGAAATAAAGAAAGTACGACGTATCAGTTCACTCCGTTTATGAATAAGTTGAAGTCCGATTACAAGGGCGATACGCTTTCCGAAAAGGTCGAAAACTATCTTTTGTCGATAGGCGTTACCGAAACCGAGATTTACAACATAAAGGCGATTATGTTCGGAGAACCGACGAGGGATCTTCCCGCTCCGCCCGAAACGGTAACGCTCGATTCGGACAACTTAACGTATACTTACGACGGAGTCGCGGGGTACGGTAAAACGTTTAATTTCGACGTTCAGAGCCTTACCTATGCCGACGGAAACAACGACGGCGGAACGTATTTTATGATCGGCAGTTACGGCGTTTATTTCCGCGGCGGCTTGTTCAGGCTTGCGTATAATAACGGCGGAGTTTTCGCAGAACCTGCGAAAAGGGTCGAATTGTCGACTTACGATCACACGAAGTTTAATGCGGGCGTAAAACTCGGCATAGAAATAACGATTAAGAACGAAACGACGGTAACGATAAAACTCTATATAAACGGCGAATCGCTCGGACAAGAAGTCGACGTAGCCAGACTTACGGACGAAATTTCTTCCGACGAGGCGAACGCGGTCGTAAGAATAAACCAAAGTTACGTAAAAGAAATCGTTTTGATTAAAGGATAAAGATATATGAATAAAAAAATAATTTCCGCGTCTTTGGCGGCGTTTGTCGCGCTCGGCTGTACGCTCGGTTGTAAGGGCAAAAGCAATAACGACGGAAGCGCCGCGGTAAAAGGCGACGTAAAACTCTATACGGACGGTATGGCGTACTCGCAAAGCGCGGCGCGCGAAGAAAAAGAAGTGTATTCGCTCTATTACGAATATCTGGGCGGGGCGGACGTTATGCCGATAGGCGGTTTCTACGTTCCGCACGCTTCGGGCGGCAGTACCGACGGCAACGCGAAGCCCGATCTGCTTACCGATTATTATTTCGACGCGCTTGAAAAAGCGGGCATAAACACCTTATTCTATTCTCCGGACCGTTGGACGACGGGCGGCTCGAACACGAATATCAAAAAGGCGCTCGACCTATGCGAAAAGTACGGTCTGGGCTACTACGTAGATACGTATTACGTGCTCGGTCAACTCGGTACGCGTACCGAAAAATATCCGATAGAGAACATGGAACTCGCCACCGAAGCGGGTAAACAAAAATTATCGCAGATTATAGACGATATTCTCGACGACGGTAAGGGTGGCAAACGTAATTGCGTTCTCGGTATACTCGGCGTAGACGAACCGTTTACCGAACAATTGCCAAACTTAGGCGTTCTGCACGACGCGTTTTATTCGCTTGAAAATACGCGAGGAATGGACGTTTACATCAATTCGATAGGTTACTGGGCAGGCGAAAACAACTTCTGGGGATATTCCGATCCGATAGGCTTCGACGAATATCTTCAAAAGTATTTCAAACTCGTTCAGCCGACAATGCTTTCGGTAACGCAATATCCGTATACTTCCGCTAAAACACCGGAAACGACCGTCGTGTCGCTTCTTAACGACATGCTTTCGGTTTACCGAAAATACGCTAATCAATACGGCGTTCCGTTCTGGCGTATGTTGCAGGCGGGCGGACAATGGAACGACACCGCGGAATGGATTCCGTCGGTAGACCCCTATCCGAGCGAAGGCGAACTTTTATACGACGTAAACTCGTCGCTTGCCTACGGCGCGAAAGCGATAGAGTATTTCCCGCTCGTTCAGCCTTATTATTTCGCTCAACAGGAAGGCGGTACTTACGATTTCAACCGTTGCGGACTTATCGGCGCGGACGGTAACTTAACTCAATGGTATTATTACGCCAAAAGAGCGAACGAACAAGTCGCCGCCGTGGACGAATATCTCATGAACGCGATGAACGAAGGCGTTATCGTACACGGTAAAACCGCGAACGACGCCATCGTCAAGAACGGCAAACCCGGCGAAGAGATAATTTCAAGCGGTAAATATTACGAACTTACGGGCGTTACGGGCGACGATTGCGTAGTGGGTTGTTTCAACTATAAGGGCAAGACCGCGCTTTACGTCGTAAACTATAACCGCAAAGAAAAAGCGAAAGTAACTCTTTCGTTCGATAAAAAGAATTACAGATATACCGTTATTCAAAGAGCCGTCGGAGCGGACGTGGTAGGCGGAAGCATTCCGCTCACACTCGACGCGGGCGAAGGCGCGCTCATAGTGCTTAACTGAACCAATTTAAGATGAATTTTAAGAACATAATCATTTCTTCGGCGGCGGATGACTGCGTCGTTTACGCCGCCGGAAAATTAAAAGAATACATTACGAAAGTTACGGGCGTTACGCTTAGTATTTCGACCGTAAAAGGCGACGGAAACTATTTTTCTATCGGTAAAGCGGCTGATATAAGCGATGCCGATTACGAAGCGTTTGCCGCGGATATAAATGGCGACGGTTACGGAATTTTCGGTCGCAACGGTAATATATACCTCGTCGCGAAAACGAGCAGAGGACTTATGTATTCCGCGTACGGCTACGTTGAAAAATATCTCGGCGTAAGATTTCTGACCGCCGAAGCCGAATATATCCCGAGCGGCGATATCGTCGTTCCGGAAAAAGATTTCGTTACCAATCCGGACTTCGCTATGCGAACTTATCTCGTCGGCGACACGTTTCAGGAACACGCCGATTTCGACCATATCGCAAGAACGGGCGTGGTAGATTTGTTTACCGACGTAGACGAACGGCACGGCGGACAGAAAAAGGTCTACGGCAGACATTGTAACCACAACTTTCACTTCTATTGCCCGTTTGAAGTTTACGGCAATAAGCACCCCGAATTGTACAGGTTTTTCTACGTAAACGGGCAGATAACGCCGACGATAGATTTAACGAGCGGTATTACCGACGACGGAAAGTTGGACGAAAGTATCGACGTAAGCGTTGCTAAAATCGTTATTTCGGAGATGAAAAAAGATCTCGAAAAATTCCCCGAAGCCGAAGTGTTTTGTTTTACGCAGGAAGACGGAGAATACTATTTCGACAGCGATAAAAACAGGGAACTCGAAAAGAAGTATAAACGCAGCGGCATACTCATTCGTTTTTGCAACGTCGTCGTAAGAGAACTGAATAAGTACCTTAAGGAAAGCGGTTCGAAGCGGAAAATCAAACTGATGACTTTTGCTTACGATTACGCAAAAGAAGCGCCCGTAAAGTGTGAAAACGGGAAATTCGTTCCGATAGACGACACGGTTAAAGCCGACGAAAATATCGTTATTCAACTTGCGCTTTTCAGAAACGGTTATTATAGTTATTTTTCGGATAAACAATACCGTCATATCGAAAAAGCGTTCGCCGAATGGCGTTGTATTGCCGACGAGTTCTGGTTCTGGGGTTACGACATCAACTTCCACCGCTATCTTGCGTATTACGATTCGATCGGAAATATTTCGGACAGCGTTCGCGGCTTTAAGGAAAGGGGAATAACGTATCTCTGCATAAACGGCAATTACGAAACCCGAAGAATATGGCATAGCAATATCCGCGCGTACGTTTATCGTAAGTGTATGTGGGATACGTCGCTCGATTGTAACGCCTTAGCGGACGAATATATCGGTCTTTACTATAAAGAAGGCGCTGCCGCCGTCAGAGCCGTAATGGATTTGTTCCACGAAAACAATCTTAAAAGAGAAGCGACGGGCGAATGGGTCAGGTGCGAAAACTTCGGCACTGACGAGCGTCCCGAGGGTAATCCCGTAAAATTGCTCTATAAGGCGATTAACCTTATAGAAAACGGGGAAAACGCCGTTAAAAATTCGGATGAAAGCGCCGATGAAAAACGCGAACTTTTAAGAAGACTTACAGAAGTTAAGGCGACTCCGCTTATGCTTTTGTACGATAACTTTTATTTCTATTATCCCGATGCTTCGGACGAAGAATATCAAAAAGCAAAGAAGGGGTTTTTCGATGCGGCGGAAGAAGCGGGCATAGACTACGTAGCCGAAAAATGGACTTTGCGGCAGTATGCGAATGAAGCGGGAACTTCCGAAAAATTCGTTAAACTCGGCGAAAAAGACGAACGCTACGACAGACCCGCCGAATGTCTGTCAAAATAAGAAAAGAGGGAAGTATGAAAAAAATTATAACGATTTTTATCTTATTTACAGCGTTTATCGCGTGTTGTTTCGCTGCGGTTTCGTGCAAGTCAAGCCGGGCGGTCGGCGGGCATAAACACGAACTCGTTACGGTCAAAGCGAAAGCGGTAACCTGTACGGAAGAGGGGTGGAACGAGTACGTTTATTGTATAACCGAAGGGTGCGGATATACCACTAAAAACGTAAAGAAAGCGCTCGGGCATAATATGGAAGAAATTCCCGAAAAACCCGCTACGTGCACCGAAGACGGATATACGGCATACGGAAGATGTACGCGCGAGGGTTGCGGTTATACGATCGAAAAGCAGGTAATCGAGGCGACCGGTCATACGCTTAAACAAGTCGCTGCAAAAGCCGCGTCGTGCGATACCGACGGACATTCCGCGTATACCTATTGCGCCAACGAAAATTGCGATTTTACGAAGGGCAAGACGGTTTATCCGCGCGCGGGGCATTTACTTAAATTGCAAAAAGGAGAAAATTCGAATTGTATGCGTTCGGGCTACGGCGATTACGAATATTGCCAAAGAACGGGTTGTTCGTTCACGACGAAAACCGACGTTAAAGCGACCGCTTCGGAACATTACATCGTAAACGGCGAATGTACGGAATGCGGGTTTACCGTAAACGACCTTGCCGACTTTTTCGTAGACGTCGCAAACGGTAAAGAACCCGTGATTTTACAACTCACCGATCCGCAGACGATAGATTCTTCGCAGGACAGAACAGGTCGCCTTCACGCGTCCGAAAAGGCGTTTTACGCTCCGCAGAACGTCAAAGCGAATTGTTACGATTATATAACCGAAACGATAACGAAAACGAACCCCGATCTTATCATAATGACGGGCGATCTCGTTTACGGAGAATTTGACGACAACGGCACGATATTCGAAGCGTTCGTCGAATTTATGGAGAGTTTCGGTATTCCATGGGCGCCCGTAATGGGTAACCACGAAGGGACGAGCGCGAAAGGCGTCGATTGGCAATGCGAACTTCTCGAAAACGCCGAACATTGCCTTTTTAAGCAGAGAAGTCTTACCGGCAACGGTAATTATTCCGTTGCGATAAGGTCGGGCGGCGTTATCAGACGAGTATTTTATATGGTCGATACCAACGGTTGCGGAGATTTGCACGAAAATTCACTCGTCAATAAACATACGACTTCCGCCGTCGGGCTTGCCGAAGACCAGATAAATTGGGTTACCGAAAGAGCGAAAGAGTTTCGGGAATATTGCGGCGCGCCCGTAAGCATTGCGTGCCATATTCAACCCGAAGTTTTTTCGGCCGCGCTCTCAAAATACGGATTTCCGGGTAACGTTCCGATAAATATTTATAAAGCGGAAAATCGCGCCGACGGGGATTTCGGATATCTCGGCAGGGGTATGAAAGGCACGTGGGACGGGAGTAAAAGATTTTTCAACTTAATGAAATCTCTCGGCATGGACAGTATGTTCGTCGGACACGAACATAACAACTGCGGAAGCGTTACGTATCAGGGAGTAAGGCTTCAATACGGGCAAAAATCGAGCGCTTACGATCGTTTTAACGGCGTAGACCCCGAAACGCTCGCCATAGACGGTAGTTACGCTCCGAAAGCAAGCAATATCGTTCCGCTTATCGGCGGTACGGTAATTCCGCTCGGAACGGACGGCTCGCTGAAAACGCCGTATATTTTTCTCTGCGAAAACGCAGGCGGAAATATCGACTGGGATAAAAAATTTATCGACGTCGAGGGGTTGAAAATCGGTAACGGCTTGACGGCGGAAAGCGGAATAAAAGTCGAAGCGGTCGAATACGACGGAGTGAACGCGTATAAAATCACGGCGAACGAGCAAGGTAAAATTATCATATCGGCGGGACTTCTCGCAAATAAAAGTAAAGTGTCGTTTTCGATATTTATGCCCGAAACGTCAACGGCGAAATTGTCTGGGTACGGCGAATTTTCCGTCAGAGTAAAACCGAATTCACTCGTAAACGGCGGATATATACTTTTTTCTTCCGACCTTACGGACGATAACAGAAAAATAGTTTTCGGACAATGGAAAACGTACGAAACAGACGTTTCTTCTTTCGGCTCGTCCTGTACGGAGTTCTCGATTATTTTGGCAAAAGGCAACGTTATGTATTTGAGAAACGTCGTAATTGAATAACGATAATCTCTACCACGTCAACTATATGCGGAAATCTATTTATAATCTCGATAACGAAAAAGTCGCCGACTACTTCGAAAATTACGCGCCGAATTACGGACTTAATTTTTTCGGGCAAGGCGAGCAATTGCCGATGAAAAGCGTAAAAATCGAATGGAAACCCGAAAACGCGGAATATTACGAGTTGTGGATTGCCGATAACGCGCTTTTTTCGAACGCCTCGAAGTATATTACGACCGATAATTTCGTTGAATTCGACGGGCTTATTCCGAATACGGACTATTTTCGGAAAGTTAAAATCGTAGATAAAAACGGCAAAGAAAAATTTTCCGAAGCGTGTAGTTTCAGAACGGAAGGGCACGTCAGAAGCGTCGCTATCGACGGCGTTTCAAACGTAAGAGACCTCGGCGGCGCGGTTACGAAAGACGGAAAAACTATTAAATACGGCATACTTTACCGTTCTGCAAACGGCGATTCGATAACGGAACGAGGCAAAGAAACCGTTAAAAAACTCGGAATAAAAACCGATCTCGACCTTCGCGGCGAAGTTGTCGAAAAATCTCCGTTCGGCGACGGCGTTAATCTTATCAAAATAAACGGCGCGTATTATCACGGGGAAGAAACCGGCGTGGCGGGCAGCAAAGAATACCGTAACGCTTTCCGCGACGAACTAAAAATTTGCGCAAATCCCGATAATTATCCTATGATTTTCCACTGCGCGATAGGCAGGGATCGTACGGGTACTCTTTCACTCGTACTTCAATCCCTTTGCGGCGTGGAAAAGGAGAATCTTATCAGAGAATACGGTCTTTCGTTCCTTTCCGTCGCCGGCTGCTTGGACGGAAACAAGCGGATGTTCGATATTCTTAACGACTTTTTCAATTTTATAGACGATAACTACGAAGGCGAATCGTTTACGGATAAGACGATAAGTCTTGTTAAATCGCTCGGCGTAACCGACGAAGAAATATCGTCTATAAGAAGAATTTTGATTAAATAACGTTATTTTCGCCCGTCCGCACAGCGGACGGGCGAAGCCGAACAAAAATATGAATAAAAAATACGTCGTAAAAAACGCGTTCCCTGCGGGGAAATGGCAGGACGCGACTCCGCTCGGTAACGGCAGGGTCGGCGCGCTCGTATACGGCAGCGTATACGACGAGAGAATACTACTCAATCACGAGTCGCTCTACTACGGGGCGACGGATTCGCTTATGCCCGACGTGTCGGGCGAAATGCCGTATTTGCGTAAACTTTTAGACGACGGCAAGTACCTCGAAGCCGAAAATTTTTATAAGCGTAAACTTCGAAAACTCGGATATAAAAGCAAAAACGGCGACTATCTGCCTGCTTTTGATATCCGCATGATTACGAACGTTACCGCCGCTTTCAAAGATTATTCGCGTGAATTAGATATGATGTCGGGTATAGCCACCGTCGGGTGGCGCGACGGCGACGTAGACTATAAACGCAAAATTTTCGTCGATTACGACAGCGGTAAAGTCGTTTTCTATATGACGGCGAGTAAGTCCGTCATCGATTTCCAAGTAAAAATCGAAAAGCACGATTTAAGCGACGCGGTGGATAGAAACGGCAAAAAACTTGCGGGCAATAAAATGCCGTCGTATGAGTTTTATTGCGACAAAAACTTGCTTATAGGGCGATTAACTAATGATAACGGTAAAATATTCGTCGCCGAAACCACGTTGAAAAGCGACGGTGAAGTAAAACTTATCCAAAGCGAAAATCGCGATAAACTATACGGAATGCAAGGAGCGGCGACTTTTAACGACAACTTCTTTTCGGTTAAAAACGCAAGTGAGATAACGCTCGTTTGCGACCTTTACGAAGAAAACGAAAATCACGGCGTATCCGATATCGATAACTTCGACTATGAAGCCGTAAAGAAAAATCACGCCGAAAAATTTTCCGCGGCTTTTTCGTCCTGCGAATTAAGTCTTACCGACGATACGGGCGACGAACCGACTGAAATGCAAAGAGTAAAATCGTATAACGGCGACGTAACCTTGTCGCAGATAGAAAAGCAGGCTTTGTTTGGCAGATATCTGCTTATTGCTTCTTCCGCAAATTGCCGTTATCCCGCTAATCTTCAAGGAATCTGGAACGGAGCCTATCGCCCCGCATGGAGTTCGACGTTTTTCAATAACGAAAATATTCAGATGTGCTATTGGCAAGCCCTTTCGGGTAATCTTGCCTTTACGATGAAGCCGTTTTTCGATTATTATCTGTCTTTTATGGACGATTTCAGAGAAAACGCGCAAAAATTATACGGTTGCCGTGGAATTTTATTGCCACTCTTTTCGGATAACGCGAGCGGAAAAAAGAAAAATTTGCAACCGCACGTATTGTACTGGACGGCGGGTTCCGCATGGATAGCCGATATGTTTTTCGAATATTATCTCTGTACTCGGGATAAAGAGTTTTTAGCCGAAAAAGCCTATCCGTTTATGAAAGAAGCCGCGCTTTTTTTTGAGGACTTTATGCAAACCGACGAAAACGGCTATCTGAAAAGTTATCCGTCCGATTCGCCGGAAAACTGCGCCGACGGCGGTTTCAAGGGCGCGAAAGCAGTGAACGTATGTATAAACGCCACTATGGATTTTGCTACGCTCAAAGCCCTATTATCGGATCTTCTCGAAGCCGAAAAAGAACTCGGCGTAACGGATGAAAATGACGAAACGTGGCGGGATATGCTGAAAAGAATTCCGCCGTATAAGATAAACGAAGACGGAGCGATAGCCGAATGGATTCACGACGACTTCAAGGATAATTATGCACACAGACACTTGTCGCATCTCTATCCGCTTTTTCCGGGCAGAGAGATAACCGAAAAAGACGAACGGTTGTTTACGGCGTGCAAAAAGGCGATAGATTTAAGGCGAAGTTTAGGGTTAAAAGAACAGACAGGTTGGAGTTTCGCTCACCTTGCCAATCTTTACGCAAGCGCGGGTGAGAGCGAAAAAGCCGAAGAATGTCTTAAACTGCTGATAAGGTTTTGCGTGGGTGAAAATCTGTTTACTTACCATAACGATTATCTGAATCAGGGCGTAACGCTGAAATTTCTGTGGGCGAAAAACGCGCCGTTTCAGGTCGACGCGAATATGGGGTTTACGGCTGCCGTGCAGAATATGCTCGTCAAGTCTACCGAAACAGAACTTAAAATCTTTGCCGCGACGCCCCGCGGGTGGGGAAATATAAGGGTAGGTTATTGCCTTACGCGTTGCGGAGTAAAAGTCCGGCTTACCCGCTTAAACGGCGATGTTAAAGTCTTGATAACCGCGCTTTGCGATACCGAATTTACGCTTTCGAGCGGTTTGCCGCTCAAAGATTTTTCCCCGCTTAAAATTTCGCTTAAAGCAGGCGAAACATACGAAAAAGATTTTTTAATCGAATAGTAAAAACATTTTTTGACACCGGTGCGTGTGCTTGTCTTTGATACGAGAGCGGCTCGGCTTCGCCTCGCCGCCGACAAGCCCACGCACCGATTCAATTGATCGACTAAACCGAGTTTCGATTTGCCGATCGACCGCCGCAAAAACTGCCGTCAAATCAATGTAAAATTATTCTCGCAAAAAAAGAAGTAGCGACCGGCGTTACAAGTTGGTCAACGTAATATAGTAATAGTTCAACCTCGTATATGGTTAAACATCCGTATTTGTGGTATAATTTATAGGAAGTATTATACGGAATTCGGCATTAAATCGATGAAAATAACAAATTTACAGGTAAACAGACTTTTCGAACCGCTCGGGATAAGTACACTTAATCCCGTTTTTTCTTTTAGAGTCGAAGGCAAAGGCTACGGAAAAATAAAAAGCGCAAGAATCGACATTGCTACGGACGAAACGTTTAAAAATATCTTTTTTTCCGAAACTTCGAGCGATATAAGCCCGAACGCGTTTCGTTTGCCATACGATTTTTCGGGCGGAATTAAGTATTTCTGGCGAGTTACGGTTGTAAACGACAAAGACGAAAACGCAAGCGGACAATCCTTTTTCGAATGCGGAAGAAAAAACTCCGAATGGGATATTCCGTTTATAACCACGGCGACCGAGAATACAGAATCGACGGCTTTCTATCGTAAATTTACCGCAAAGTCCGCCGTGAACGCCCGTCTTTACATAACCGCGCTCGGGCTTTACGAAGCGTATATAAACGGCAAAAAAGTCGGTGACGAATATTTTACTCCTTATTGCGACGATTATCGTTATATTCTGCAATATCAAACTTACGATATTTCGGAATACCTTCGCGACGGAGAGAACGAAATCGCCGTTTTATGCGGTAACGGCTGGCACGGCGGCAGGTATCCGACGAACGGCGTAAATGGCATAGGCGCGTTCGGTAAAGGTTTTATACTTTCGGCGGAGATTGTTTCGGACGGGAATACAGTTCTTACGACCGACGAAAAATGGAAAGAAATTCGCTCCCCCGTGATTTTTTCGGAAATTTACGACGGAGAGATTTACGACGCGCGCAAAGAAATTTTTGACGAAAACGGCAAAGTATATGTCGAAATTATTTTAAAAGCAAACAAGACAAAATTTACCGAAAAGCCGAAAGCGAAAATAATATCGAGAATAAGTCCGCGCGTAACCGCAAAGGAAAGATATAAAGCAACGCTTATAAAAACGCCGAACGGCGAAACCGTACTTGACTTCGGCAAGGAAATAACGGGTTGGGTTGAAATTTCCGATTTTTTAACGCGCGGGGAAAAACTCACCTTGACTTACGGCGAAATTTTGCAAAACGGAAATTTTTATCGCGATAATTTACGCACCGCCAAATCAACCTATTGTTATACTTCCGACGGCGATAATCGACTTATACGCCCGCATTTTACATTTTTCGGGTTCAGATACGTAAAAGTCGAAGGGGCAAAAATCGATAAAAAAACGCTCGATAATTTCGTCGGCGTTTCCGTTCGATCGGATATGGCTCAAACGGGGAGAATCGAAACTTCGAACGAAAAGTTAAACAAATTTATCGAGAACGTATTCAACAGCCAAAAAGACAATTTCCTCGATATACCTATGGATTGTCCGCAACGCGACGAGCGTTTCGGCTGGACGGGCGACGCGCAGGTCTTTTCGGAAACGGCTTTGTTTAACGCCGATTGCGCGACTTTTTATTCGAAGTATCTCGAAAATATGCGGCAAGAACAACTCCGCTACGGCGGATCTTGTCCGTTTGTCGTTCCCGATTGTTTTTATGCCCGCGAAGAACTCTACGATGGAGCAAAGCCCGTGGAAAACAACGATTTTATGCTCGGAAGAACGTCCGCGGGCTGGGGCGACGCCTCCGTTATAATCCCTCGGAATCTTTACAAATTCACGGGAGATAAGGAAGAATTGAAGAAAAACTATCCGAATATGAAATTATGGACGGAATTTCTGCTTCTTTCGGACGAAAACCGCGGCGGGAAACGCATCCGCGACTACGGGTTTCAATTCGGCGACTGGCTCGCGCTCGACAATCCCGACCCGAGCGACAAACACGGACTTACCGATACGGGATTTATAGCGACCGCATATTATTACAATGCGGCTGCTTTAACGGCAAAAGCCGCAAAAATCATCGGAGAGGAGCAAGACTGCGAAAAATACGAAAAAATAGCGGCGGAAATTCTCGCCGCGATTAACAAAAAATACATTTCGAGAAACGGTATAATCGCTAACGATACGCAAACTGCTTACGCCTTGGCTATCGAATTCGGGCTTGCGGACATAAAATCCGCCGGCAAAAGACTTAACGAAAAAATTGCCGAAAACGGATATAAACTTTCCACGGGATTTATCGGCACGGCGTTTCTGCTCGGCGCGCTTACGAAAGCGGGTTACGCAAAAACGGCTTACACCCTTTTGCTTCGCGAAGAGTTGCCGAGTTGGCTGTACGCGGTAAATATGGGTGCAACAACCGTCTGGGAACGTTGGGATTCGATTTTACCGAACGGCTCTATACGAGCGGGAGAGATGAACAGCCTGAACCACTATGCGTACGGCGCGGCGGTTTCGTGGGTGTATAAGTCGATTATCGGCATAAATCAAGAAGAAACGGCGAGCGGATTCAAGCGCGCGGTTTTATCTCCCGTATTTGATGAAAGACTGAAAAAAGTATACGGCGAATACGATTCCGTTTACGGTAAATATGCCGTCGGATACGAAATCGGCGAGGCGGAAGCATCAATTAAAATCACCGTGCCGTATCTATGCGAGGCAAAATTTTACGCGCCGAAAGGATACAAAATAAAATCCGCGGACGACGCGCCCGCGGAACGGAATATAAAATCGATGATTTTCAAAGGCGGAGAACATCATATAATTCTCGCGCGCGAAAAACTATAAATTTACTTATGTAAAAATCATTTGGAAGTGATTTTTCTTAGTTCGTGCGGAGTTTTTCCGAAGGTTTGTTTGAACGTTCTGTAAAAATAAGAAACGTTGTTATAACCGCATTCGAAGCATATTCTTTCGATAGATTTATCGGTATTCTGAATAAGCACCGAGGCGAGGGAAAGTTTTCTTTGATTCATATAATCGGTAAGCGTTTTCCCCGTAACTTTTCGAAAAATCCTCGAAACGTATTCTTTTGAATAGTTGAGTTCGGCGAAAATCTCCGACGGGGCGAGACAGAAGAACTCGGGCATTTCGAGTTTTGCGATAAGCCCTAAAATCCACTCGGGCGCGCTGTTTCTCTGTTTACCTTGCAAATCGGCGTTGCGCTTCGCTTTGAAAAGTTCTGCCAAGGCGAAATAAAAGGACGGATTTTTTTCGGCGTCGGCGTTTCCTATCGTCTGCAATTCCGTTTCGAGTTTGTTCAGCGTTTCTATATCTATTTTAACTTTTGCATAAGCCGTATGGTCGGACAAGGGGTTGTATTTAAAAAATGCAACCGCTTTTTCGTATAACGGAACGGTCAGTGCCAAGTCTCTGTGTGCGCAGGCGTTATCGGGTTCGCGCAAAAAGCAATGAATATCGCCGGGACGCAAGAAAACCACGTCGCCCATGGAAAGTTCGTCCGTTTCGCTGTTAAGGCTGTGTTTTATCGTGCCGTTCGTTATGTAAAACAACTCGTAAAAATTATGAGAATGATAATATCTGTCGCCTTTGTTCGTAATTTGAACGAGGGCGCTTTCTTTGTTTATATTCGAAAATATCTCGGTACTTAAATTATACATATCGTGTACATTATAACTTCTAAAAACGTTTTTGTCAAGAAAATCATGTCAACGTAGTGTATAAAACAATTGCTGCAGTATATTGAATTCGTAAAGTTTGGCTGGTATAATTGAAACGTAAAGAACAGGTTGGTCGATACGATGCGATAAATCTTTTCGGACGGGATATATCCCGTTTCTCTTGCTTCGCAAGAGAAATCTCTTAACGGCAAAAACGTTCCTAAAAAAATATTCAAGGGGCGTAGGAGGGAATATGGTAAATAAACTTTCAAACAAAAAAAGCGTACTCATCGCAATAATCCTTGCGCTGTGCCTTTCTATGGCAACAGCCGTTTCGTTTGCGACGAGAGCGCGTGCGGACGAAACTTTAGCAGACGAAAAGCCGACGGCGAACGTCGTACTCGATATGGACGGTACTTCGGCTACGCTCGAAGCCGAAGGCGGCGTTAACGACAAAAACGTCGATAATGCCATCCCTGGTCTTTTCGCAGGAGCGAAAGGCGAAACGAAGATGGTGTTTACGAACAATCCGATAGCGGTCGGAGGAACGGTAACCGTAAAATTCGGAAAATCTTATAAAGCCGAATATTTTTCAACCGTCAACATAAAACTTGCAGTCGGAGCCGCGGGCGAAAAAGTTCTTAACGGTTACGCTTCTACGGACACCGCATTCGAAAATTCGGCGGGCACCGTTACGTCGACGCTTGAAAACGAAAACGTCATTCTTTCTCTCGACGCTTCCAAACTCTCCGGCAAAGACGGATATATAAGCGGTTTTGTAATCAAGAAAACCGACGGCGTTTCCGGTCAGATTTTCGCAGATTACGTCGAACTTGTTCTTGCGGAAGAAAAGGCTCCTACGGAAAACGTAAAAGTCGATATGAACGACGTCGATTCCTGGCTTGAAATCGACGGTTCAAAAACGAGCAATAAGTTACATCAGGGTGCGGTTGACGATAACGCTATCCCCGATCTTTTCCCGGGCGCGGACAACTCTACCAAGATGAATTTCACCGAAGGATTGGGTCATGAAGAGTATTTTGCGATTAAATTTGCGAAAAAGATAAAGGCTGAATACTTCGAAAAAATCAAAGTCGAACTCGTAGTCGGAAACTGGGCGGATACGGGCAACGCGATAACTACTACCGCTTACGCTCTTACCGATACGGAATTTACAAAACCCGCGGGCAAAATAAAAACCCTTAAAGGTAACGTTTATAAGGTTCTTGCAATCGATCCTGCTTTGGTTGCGAACAAAGACGGATATATCGAAGGATTCGTTATCCGTAAAACCGAAACCGATACGGCGGCGAAAGGACAATATTTCGTGAACGGCGTGGAGTTTTGCCTTGTCGGCAGCGAACCGAAGCCCGTTATTTCCGAAGAATTTACTGCTAAAGACATAGCGGACGTTATGCCCGTAGGCGCAGGCGTTACCTTTAACGTAGCGACTTCCGAAGCGACCTTAAACAAAACGATTATCAACGCTGCGGTAAAAGCAGCCGCGTTCGACAAACTCAACCTTAAAATTACTCCGAATTCGGAAGGCAAATTCTCTACTTACGTATTGATGAAAGCCCCGACGGCTGCCGCGACTCACGAAGACGGCGGAATATTCTTCTGGATTTCCGACGATAACGTAGTAATCGGTAATAAAGATAACTCCGAATCTGTCGTTAAAGCCGAATTCCCCGCAAACGCTTTCGTAAGCGGCAGAGCGACGAAGATTTCTATAGCGGCTATCCCGTATTATATCGAAGGAACGCAAGCGGGTTATTACTGCGCGCTTTACGTAGAAGACGCAACCGATCCGTTGGTTGAAATCTATCTCGGTATAGAAGACGTAACTACGGGCGTATACACCAATATCTGCACGCAGGATCTCGGCGGCAACTATTCCGTAACTTACGGTTCTGCAAGCGATACTCCCAAGTCCGCAAGCGAAGTAATGAACGTAAAAATAGCCACAAAGAGCGGCAACACGACTTTCAAAAATCCGAGAGCGGCTCTCGACCTTACTTACTTCGAAGTAGAAGGCGCGACGGTAAGCGACCTCGTTATCAGCGGTAACGCTACTTTCGATAAAGAAACGGGCTTCCTTACTTTCGGCAAGAAAGGCACCGTTAAAGTTAAATATACCGTTACCAACGCTTTCGGAACGTTCGAATCCAACGAACTTACCCTTACTTACGACGACGGCAAGACCGAAACCAAGAAGAGCGGTTGCGGAAGCAGCGTTGCGGGCGCGGGCATGATCGGCTTCGCCGCTTTGGGTATGGCTGCAATCGCGATTAAAAAACGCAGAAAATAAGACTTGATTAGTTAAAAGAAACTAATTACCGAACCAATCGCAGGACCGCAGACGAATAATCTGCGGTCTTACGAAATAAACGTATGGAGCGTTATTATATGAAAAAATTTCTTTGCGCCGCCTTATGCGCGGTAACGGCTTTGTCGGCGATAGGTTGTTCGGGTAAAAAACCGAGCAATTCGGGTAGCGTCGGCGACGACGTATACGTCAAGATAATCGACGCAGGACTCGGCAGCGACTGGCTCAACGACGTCGCTTCCGCTTATTACGAAGAAACGGGTATACGCGTACACGTTACCGCCGATACCGATCTTACGGCCTCGCTTTTGCAGGATATGAATACTCCCGGCAGCGAAAAAGACGATATGTACTTCGTCGGTCAGCAGATGAACAACTGGATAAAATGGACTCGTAACGGACTTATCGCTTCGATAGACGACGTTTTGTCTTCCGATAAGTACGGCACGCCCGCAAACGAAAGAATCGCTGATTCCGCTATTCTCGATATGGGCAAAATAGGCGATTCGCACTATCTTACGAGTTACGTCTATTCGAGTTGGGGTTTCGTCTACAATCAGAATTATCTCAATCGTATAGAATCTTACGGCGAATACGTCAAGGGCGAATGGCCCGAAACCGTTCAGGGGCTTTTAGACCTTTGCACGGCTACGAATAACGCGAAGATCGTAAACAACAGGACGAAACAGACCGTTAAACCTTTCGGTTGCGGCTTTACCGTCAACTATATGAACTGGCTCTTCCAAGGTTTGTGGAACGAGATAGATCCCCAAGGCTATAACGATTACTATAACTATAACGACAAAAACGGTGGTTTCCCGACGGATAAACTTGTAACGACGGCGACTGTCAAGGCAATGGAAACGATTTACGATCTTATCGATCCGAAGTCGTCTTCCGACAGTAACGCCGTATCCTGGTCGCAGAATCACACAGAATCTCAACAATCGTTCGTAAACGGCGACTGCGTATTCGCTTTTACGGGCAGTTGGTTTGCGACCGAAATGAGAAGCATTCTTTCCGAAGTCGGACTTACCGATTACCATTTCGGCGCGTACCCCGTCTATAATAAGGGCGATAAACCTACGCTTATGATGAACCTTCCGGGCGAAACTTTCGTTATTCCGTCCGAAGCGGTCAACGTAAGCGGGGCGAAAGACTTCCTTGCCTTCGTTCTTTCCGAAAAAGGCGTTGCGGCGGCTTCCAGAAGACTCGGCTTCCCGATGGTTTATTCCACCGATCAACAAGTTACGTTGAGTTCTTTCGGTCAGGAAATAGTAGCCGTTTCTCAAAAGGCGAATCTCGCCTACGTTTATTCGCAGAACGACGTATACAGAACGGGCGCGCTCGAATTATTCCTTTCCGAGCCCAAGCCGATTTTACAGATAGCAAAAGGCGCGTCTTCAAAGGCAGCCGTCGAATCGCTTTTAAGACAGGAAGCCGTTCACCATTCGGGGCTTTGGTCTGAATACATGAAGAGGATTTAATGAATAAAGTCGCTTATAAAAAACGCGGAAAACGAAGCGTAGGCAAAACGCTGTTTATATACCTCGGGCTTGCCTGGCCGATATTGCACTTTACCGTCTTCTGGTTCTGTATGAATATCGGCATGGTATATAATTCGTTTTTCAGCGAAAATATCAACGGTAAACTCATTTTCGACGGGTTGGAGCATTATAAAGACGTATTCCGTTATATGTTCGGCATAAAAAAGTACGGGATGATGTCTTCAAAATCGTGGCTTAATACTTTGACGATCATGGGGTTGGCGTTGTTTATAAACCTGCCGCTTACGCTTGTCTTTTCGTATATGATTTACAAAAAGATATTCCTTCATCAGGCGTTAAGGGTAGGTATGTACGTTCCGTGCGTATTGTCGGTCGTAATACTCTGCCTGTTTTATAAAATATCCGTTTCGGGTACGCAGACGTATAAGAGTTTGCTTACCGTACTCGAAAAACTCGGCTATAAAAATCAGTCGGTCATAAAGAACGGCGCGCTTGCCGATTCGAGTACGGCTTGGAACACCATACTTATATTCAGCGTGTGGACGGGCGTAAACGGTAATATCATTTACTTCAACTCGGCTATGGCGAGGCTCCCCGACAGCGTACTCGAAAGCGCGGAACTCGACGGCGCGAGCGAAACGAGACAATTTTTCTCGATAGTCATACCTATGATATGGCCGACGATTACCACGATGAGCATTACGCTTATAAGCGGCGCGCTCGGCTGGTATATTCCGTCGCTTCTGCTCGTGGGCGAATCCATGGCTGGCGCAACGGGAACGGGTACGGTTGCCTGGATGATTATAAGCAACGTAAACGCGGGTAACGCAACGGGTTATCCCGCCGCGCTCGGCGTAGTAATAGCCGTTTTAGGCGGAACGTTCGTTCTTTTATTCAAAAAGGTAATGGAAAAAATCTATCCGGAGGTTGAGTATTGATATGGAAAAACGTATGCGCATCAACCTTCGCCGAAAGAAGATAACGGGGCTCGATCTCGCTTTCCGTATTATCTGGTTTATCGTTATGACGTTTTTGTCGCTCTCGTACGTTTATATGTACGTATGGTTGCTTATGAACTCGTTCAGAAAATCGAGCGATTTCATAATCGACACGTTCAAGTTGTTCGACTTCAAAAACTTTACTACGAAGAACTACGAAACGCTTTTCAAAACGCAGATTGCGGGTACGGCGAGAAACCCGATCTACCTTAAAGACACCATACTTACGACCTGTATTCTCGTCGTAGGGCAGGTTTCGCTTGCGATAACGATACCTTCGCTTACGGCGTATATAATCGCGAAGTACGAGTTCAAACTAAAAAAAATCATATACAACGTATCTATCGTTTCGTTCATAATTCCGTCGGTAGGCAGCATCGCAACGACGTATAAGTTGATGACTAAACTCAATCTTCTCAACACCTATCTCGGAATGTTCATCATGGCGGCAGGCGGTTTCGGACTGGGCTTCTTGCTCTTCAAAAACTTCTTCGCGGCTATCCCGTGGGACTACGCCGAAAGCGCGTTTTTAGACGGCGCGACAGACCTCGGCGTGTTCGTCAGGATAATGTACCCGCAGGCTCTGCCTATTTTAACGGCGATAGCGATAACCGCGTTTATAGGTTGCTGGAACGATTACAGTACGGCGTATATATTCATGAACAATCGTCCGACCATTTCGCTCGGCGTAAGTCAGTTGTACACCAAAATGGAAAGGTCGCTTCAACTCCCGATAGCCTTCGCCGGTATGACCGTACTCGCAACCGTATCTTTGCTTATCTTCACCGTTTTCAATAAGATGATTATGAGCAACTTCTCGGCGGGCGGTCTTAAAGGATAAGGTAAAAAGATGAGATTAAAAAGCATAATTTCAGCGGTTGCGGCTTTGGCGATAGTCTTTGCCGCAACGTCGTGCGGGAAACAAGGGAACGACACGAAGGCGGATAATTATTTGAAAACGACGACTCTTTATAACGGCGCGGAAATCGATATCGCAAACGAAAAATTAAGGCAATATATCGACGCGGCTACCGAAAGCGAGCAGACTGCTGCTTTGGAGTCGGGTAGCGGTTTGTTGTTGGACACTCAGATACTGACAATCGAATGGGAAAGCGACGGCGGATCGTATTACGTTGTTCACGTTGCCGATAATTCCGATTTCGAAAACGCAACCGTTTTGCAATCGGTAAGACCGAGAGTGAATATCGGCGGTACTCTTACGCCCGGCAAAACTTACTATTATAAAATCGACGGCGAGAATAAATCGAGCAAAGTCGATAAATTCAAAGTAAAAGACGCTCCCGTAAGACCTATAACCGTCGGCGGCGCGTCAAACGTCAGAGATTTAGGCGGTTGGAGCGCCGAAAACGGCAAAACGATCGCTTACGGAAAACTTTATCGCGGCGGAAAAATCAACGCGGGTAACGAAAGTTCGCTTACCGACGACGGACTTAAAACGATGAGTAAAACTCTCGGTATAAAAACCGAAATAGACCTGCGTTTTTCGGGAGTTGACGACGGCGGGCAGAATAAAAGCGTTATCGGCGATAACGTAAAATACGTAAAAGCGGGTTTCCACGGTTATAACTACATATTGCCTGAATTCAAAAATTACGGGGCAAATAACAGAAATTATTATTCGCCGTCCGCTCAGTCGATAAAAACGATATTTTCGACTTTGGCTGACGAAAGTAATTATCCCGTATATTTTCATTGTAACGCGGGCGCAGACAGAACGGGAACTCTTGCGTTTTTAATCGAAGCGGTGCTCGGCGTAAGCGAGGAAGACGTTGTTAAAGATTACGAGATAACGAGTTTTTCGTCCTATGGCGCGAGATATCGCGGCAAAATAGTCAACGGCGAATTCGTAAACGGCGTTATGCAGGACGATAGTGATAATTTCGTTGCGATGGGGTATTTTATCGAAAGACTTAAAGCGGTTTACGCTCCTGAAAGCGGCAACGTAAACGAAGCGGCGGTAAACTATCTTAAAACCATATGCGGAGTTACCGAATCGCAAATAAACGCCATAAAATCTATTATATTGACAAAATAAGATGAAAAATGAAATCTAAAAAAATAATTTCCGCAGTGGCGGCTTTGTCGATAGTCTTTGCAGCAACGTCGTGCGGAGGAAGGGGAAACGATAGCAATATGAATAAAATCACTCTTCCGAATTACGACGAATACGAATCCGAATACGAAACGGTTATTTCGGGTTGGCTTATTCCTTCGTCGCTTAACGAAACCAACGTAAAATGGATAAACGAAGCGGGAGTAAGCGTTCTTCACGCGTTAAGTTTTCCGACTTACAACGCGAGCGCGAAAGCCGCGCTCGATTTGCTCGGGAGCAACGGCGTGAAAGTTTACGTAAACACCGGATCGCGCGACGGTTCGTCTTATCAGAAGATATCTTCGTTCAAGCAAAATTCCGCAGTGCTCGGTATGGATTTGGACGAACCCAACAAAGCGGAGATATCTTCCATGGCGCAGCAGGTAGAGTGGTGGAATCAGAACGCCGACGGCAGGAATTTTTATTGCAATTTATATCCGTCGTTCGCTCAGGTCGTGCAAAACGAATTTAACGGCGATTACGCTTCGTATCTGAGATATTATTGCGATAACGTTCTCAATAATCTCACTACGGGTGAAAAGTGGCTTTCCGCCGACAGATATCCTTTAACTTACGATAACGACGGCAATAAATGTCTGGATAACGCATGGCTTTCTGACGTTCAGATTTTAGCGAACGTCGCTAAGCAATACAAGAACGTAAAGACGAATTTCTTTATCCAGACAATGCCTTACGGTATAAAAGAGGACGGCTCGCCAAACGGAGCGATTTACGGCTCGCGCGACAGAGTACCGACTTACGAAGACATCCGCATGCAGGAATACGCGCTTGCGGCGTTCGGTTACGACGGCATTTCGCTTTTCTGTTACGCTACTCCGCTCGTAGGCTTCGAATTTGCCGAAAGTCAGGAAGCGATGATAAGTCGTAGCGGCGAAAAGACGGGAATTTACGAAAGCGTAAAGAAAGCCAACTCCGAAATTCTCGCGTTCGACCACGTTTTGCAGCAATTCGACTGGATAGGCACTTTCACGAACGACGCGGGGCAGACCAACGACGATAAGCCGAGAACGCAGAACTCGTCGTTCAGACTTCTTAACAGAATTTCGGTAAAGAGCGTTCTTTCGCTTAATTCGGTTACGACTTCGCGTGATACGTTGTTCGGATATTTCAACGACGTTGACGGCAACGACGGTATTATGGTGGTAAACTATAACGAAACGTCGCTTAACTTAACCGACGAAGTAACGCTTAATTTCGATTCGTCAAAATACAACAAAGCGATTTGTTACGTAGGCGGCAAAAAGCAGGTTGTAAATTTAAGCAGCGGCAAACTTAATCTCGAACTCGGAGTCGGCGAAGGCGTTTTCGTTATTCCTTTTGCCGAATAACGATTTTCCGAAACTATAATGGAATATTTAATTTGAAAATTCGTTTATTTTTGAATTAAAAACGAGCATAAAAGCCATAGGAAAACGCCTATGGCTTTTATAATGTCTATTTGATTTTCGACAAAAGCACAGGCTGAAAATGCTTGCGAAATATTGTTAAAACAACTATAATAACATTGAAACGCAATGAAAATGAATTTTCGTTATTGCGACAATGTCGCTCTTGTTTTTCTACCGAAAAACCCGTTTCTATTGAAAAACAGCGTAAAAATGCCCTTGCAAGCAAGCATTTTTACTTGTATTATAAAATAAAAGTGAGGTAAAACATTATGAAATACACGTCTGCGGAAGCGGGAAAATTGCTTAAAAAACTCAACGACGAGCGCGCGTCGATACTTTTGCGCGAAGAAAACGGCAAGGAATTCCTTGCCGCGGTCGGGGAAGATATAGAATCCGTTCGCCCCGATTATAATTTCAAGGAAACGCAAAACGCGCTTGACGAAATCGAAACTAAAATGCGAAAACTCAAACACGCGCTTAACGTATTTAATTCGACCACCGTTATTCCCGAATTCGGAATGACGATAGACGAAATGCTCGTTTATATTCCGCAACTTACGATGAGAAAGAATAAACTTGCGGGAATGAAAGACAGATTGCCGAAGGTCCGCGAACAGATGCGCGTAAACTCGTCTATTCTCGATTATCGGTATCTGAATTACGGCGTGGACGAGGCGACGGCGGAATACGATAAAATCGCCGATACGCTGGCAAAAGTGCAGAACGCGCTCGACGCCGTAAATATGAGCGAAATTTTAGAAGTCGACCTATAAGTCGATTATCAAGGGTTTTCCGTCCGGCAAAACATAACAAATTCAGGTTAATAAGATCGGTTAAGGTTCAAGGTTTGGGTTTTTCCGTTATTTTTTCGGTTATCCGTTATCGGTCAATGTTTAACGTTTCAGTTTTTTGGAACACAAAATAATTTTGTCGTTTTGTCGGTAAAAACTTAAAAAGAATTTATTTTTGCCTTTGCGGAAATAAATTCTTTCGGCGGGTGAAGTTCGGTTTCAACCCGCTATTTTTTTTGCAAAAAATTTTGCGTGTACGATTATGTATTTTAATATTCGCGGCGGAAAAGACATAGAGAAAATTATGTTTGATGACGTAAAAAATACTAAAAACAATATAAAAGGCGTTCAAACGCAATCATTGCTTGCCGGCCGGTTAGGCAGTTTTTAACGCATAAAGCGTTAAAAACTGCCTTTTTCGTACTCAAAATATCTATCGGATATAATCAAATAACGAAAATTCGGGAAAGAATTTTGGAAAATAAAGCGATAAAAAAACGTCTGTAACCCGGTAATCCGTACACGGTAAACGCGGGTATGCCGGGCAAGGTTCGTATTATTCTTGCCCGGCATGCTCCCGACGAACGCAAACGGTACGCAAGATTGACAAAATTTATTATATAACGCCAAAAATACGCAAAAAAACGCCTCTTGCTTCTGCTATAATCGTTGCGGGAGGGTAATCCGAATGGCAAGAAAAATAGTCGTTACGTCGGGTAAGGGCGGAGTCGGTAAAACTACGGTCGCCGCAAATCTCGCGATAAAACTCGCGAGTATCGGCAAGCGTTCGCTCGTTATCGACCTTGACGCGGGGCTTAACGATCTTGACGTCGCGACGGGCGTCGAAGACCTCGTTACTTACGATTTAGTCGATTGTCTGGAGGGTAGGTGCAGAGCGGCGCAGGCGATAATCGAATGTCCCGAAAGTAAAAACGCGTTCGTGTTGCCCTGCGTAAAGGCGTTGCCCGACGATAAAAAATACTTCGACGCGCTCAAAGAGTTGTACGAGGGGTTAAATTCCGCGTTCGATTTCGTTTTAGCCGATTCCCCTGCCGGGATAGGCGATAATTTCCGGCTTGCGGTGAGCGCGTCGGACGAGGCGTTGCTCGTAACCACGGCGCACTTGCCAAGTCTTCGCGACGCGGATAAAACCGCGGCAATGCTTCGCGGTTCGGGACTTAAAGAGATAAATCTGGTGGTAAACAAAGTCCGCGGCGATCTGATCGCGGGCGGATTGTCGCTTTCGCCCGAAGAGGTCGCCGAAACGTTGAGATTGCCGCTTCTGGGGGCTATTCCGGATGACGACGAAATATTTTTGCGCGACGCGGGCAAACTTCCGCCCGATGCGAAAAGCGGCGGATCTTTTAAGATGCTTGCCGGCAATCTGCTGACGGGGAAACGTAAAGTATGCGATTTTTCGCGGGCATACCGCGGGTTTTCGGGATATATAAAAAGGAAGATAAAAAACGGGTTATGAAAGGAGATAAATTACGGATTAAAAAGATTATAGAAAGCGACAGAATGAATTTCGCGGTGAACGGGCAGGACCTTATCGGAAAGGACGTAACGAGTGTGTTAGACGATTATTTTACGCTCACCGAACCGATCGTTTTGAATATTTCGGGCAAAAAGGGAGAATACGTTATAGAGATTCTTGCGAAAGCCGACGGAATAAAGGCGTTCAAAGTCTTGCCGTGATTATCGGGCAGTTTTGCAAGCCTTTGATAGTCGCGACGTTTTTTCCCGTTTCATCGGAGACATTTACCCCGCAATAAAGGTCGGAGCGGCTTATGAAGCGTGCGTACTCCAATCCTCGGGATTGCTTCACTACGTTCGCAATGACGTAGTTTTTATTGTCATTGCGAAGGAGCAAAGCGACTGTGGCAATCCCCGCAATAAAGGTCGGAGTGGCTTATGAGGCGTGCGTACTCTAATCTTCGGGATTGCTTTTACTACGTTCGCAATGACGGTCTTTGTATTGTGCTATGTTGCTGAAATCTATAAATTTCACGAAAAACAATGCGGCGGAGTCGAAAATCGACTCCGCCGCCCGCGTTATTTATTATATTGCTTAGTGATAAATTATTTGTTCATAGCCTTTTCGACGGCAACGGCGACGGCAACGGTCGCGCCGACCATCGGGTTGTTACCCATGCCGATAAGACCCATCATTTCTACGTGCGCGGGAACGGAAGACGAACCTGCGAACTGCGCGTCGGAGTGCATACGACCCATGGTATCGGTCATACCGTAAGAAGACGGACCCGCAGCCATGTTGTCGGGGTGAAGAGTTCTGCCCGTGCCGCCGCCCGAAGCGACCGAGAAATACTTCTTTCCGTTTTCTACGCACCACTTTTTGTAAGTGCCTGCGACGGGGTGCTGGAATCTCGTCGGGTTGGTGGAGTTACCGGTAATCGAAACCGAAACGTTTTCGAGTTTCATTATCGCTACGCCTTCGGGAACGTTGTCCGCGCCGTAGCATTTAACTTTCGCTCTCGGACCGTCGGAGTAGGGTTTTTCGTAAACGACGGTTACCTTTTCGGTATAGGGGTCGAAAGTCGTTTCCACGTAAGTGAAGCCGTTGATTCTCGAAATGATCATAGCGGCGTCTTTGCCCAGACCGTTAAGAATAACTCTCAGGGGTTTCTTTCTTACCGTGTTGGCGTTAAGGGCGATTTTGATTGCGCCTTCGGCAGCCGCGAAAGATTCGTGGCCCGCAAGGAAGCAGAAGCAATCGGTGTCTTCCGAAAGGAGCATTGCGCCGAGATTGCCGTGTCCCAAACCTACTTTACGGTTTTCGGCAACCGAGCCGGGGATACAGAACGATTGAAGACCTACGCCGATTTTTTCGGCTGCCTGATAAGCCTTTTTCGCTCCGCTCTTTATAGCGATAGCCGCGCCTACGGTGTAAGCCCATACGGCGTTCTCGAAGCAGATAGGTTGAGTGCTTCTTACTATATCGTCGCAGTCGACGCCGTTTGCAAGGCAGATTTCCTTACATTCTTCGACGGAACCGATCCCGTATTCTTTAAGGGTAGCGTTGATTTTGTCTATTCTTCTTTCATATCCTTCAAATAAAGACATACTGTTACCTCCTTATTCCTTACGCGGGTCGATGTACTTGAAGGCATTGTCGAATCTGCCGTAATGACCCTTTGCTTTTTCGTACGCTTCGTTCGGGGTAAGACCTTTTTTGATAAAGTCCGTCATTTTGCCGAGCGAAACGAATTCGTAGCCGATAACCTGCATATCTTCGTCGAGAGCCATACGGGTAACGTAGCCTTCCGCCATTTCGAGATACCTCGTGCCTTTGGCTTTCGTGCCGTACATGGTGCCGACCTGCGAGCGAAGACCTTTACCGAGATCTTCGAGTCCCGCGCCGACTACTAGGCCGTCGTCCGAATAAGCGGATTGAGTACGACCGTAGACGATTTGCAGGAACAACTCTCTCATAGCGGTGTTGATAGCGTCGCATACGAGGTCGGTATTGAGCGCTTCGAGGATGGTTTTGCCGGGAAGAATTTCCGAAGCCATAGCCGCGGAGTGGGTCATACCCGAACAACCGATAGTTTCGATGAGCGCTTCTTCGATAACGCCGTTTTTAACGTTAAGCGAAAGTTTGCACGCGCCTTGTTGGGGAGCGCACCAGCCCACGCCGTGAGTGAAGCCGCTGATGTCGCCGATCTGTTTAGCCTCTATCCACTTTCCTTCTTCGGGAATCGGAGCGGGACCGTGTTTGGGACCTTTGGCAACGCAGACCATTTCGTTTACTTCGTTTGAATACTGCATAAAATGCCTCCAAAATATTTTCGTGTTTCTTTGAAAACGAGTCTTTTTCTAAGCCGAAATCGACTTTACTTCGGTATTATAACATAAAGTAAAAGTTTTTTCAATTATTATGTCAAACTTTTTGATTGCATTTATTAAAATTTAATGGTAAAATATCTCCGAGCGGGGTAACCCCACAATGTACGAAAAGACGTTTTTGAGAGGTTTTTATGAAAAACGCAATGGATATTCTCCGGGAAAGGGGATTTATCAAACAGACCGTTTACGGCGAAGAACTGCATAAACTTATGGACGAAAAAAGCCTGACGTTTTACGTCGGCTTCGATCCTACTGCGGACAGCCTGCATATAGGGCATTATATTCCCATTATGGCAATGGCGTGGATGCAGCGTTGCGGACACAGACCTATCGCCCTTTTCGGCGGCGGAACCGGTATGATAGGCGATCCGTCGGGCAGAAGCGATATGCGTCAGATGATGACGCGGGAAACCATCGACCATAATATCGACTGCTTCAAAAAGCAGATGTCGAGATTTATAGATTTCGACGGCGAAAACGGCGCGATAATCGCCAACAACGCGGACTGGCTGTTAGACCTTAACTATATCGACTTTTTAAGGGATATAGGCGTGTATTTTTCGGTAAACGAAATGCTCACCGCAAAATGCTTCAAGCAGCGTATGGAAAAGGGGTTGACTTTCTTCGAGTTTAACTATATGCTCATGCAGGGCTACGACTTTCTGCACCTTAACCGCGAGTACGGTTGTCAACTCGAACTCGGCGGCGACGATCAGTGGTCGAATATGCTCGCGGGCGTGGATCTTATACGCCGTAAAGAGAGCAAACCGGCTTATTGCCTTACCTGTACGCTACTTCTTAACAGCGAGGGCAAGAAAATGGGTAAAACTCAGAAGGGCGCGTTGTGGCTTGACGAAAACAAATGCTCCGTATACGATTTTTATCAATATTTCAGAAACGTGGAGGACTGCAAAGTCGCCGAATGTATGCGCCTGCTTACGTTTATGGATCTGGACGAAATCGCCGAACTCACGAAATATAACGACGAGAGAATGAACGCGGCTAAAGAAAGGCTTGCTTACGAAGTAACGAAACTCGTACACGGCGAAGAAAAGGCTTTACTCGCGGCGAAGCAGGCTAAGGCGGCTTTCGGCGGAAACACGGAAGATATGCCCACGGTCGAGGTTGCGGGCGCGACGAGCGTTCCCGACGTAATGGTGGCGGCGGGTATCGCCAAATCGAAGGGCGAAGCGAGAAGACTCATCGAGGGCGGCGGGGTTACGCTCGACGAAATCAAACTTACCGCGGGTAATCTCGATATTCCCGAAGAATTGAAGCAAAAAGGCAGTTTCGTACTCCACAAGGGTAAGAAAACGCATATAAATATAATATTGAAATAAAGAAGGCAAAAAATGAAGACTATTCTGGTTACGGGCGGAGCCGGTTACATCGGCAGCCATACGACGATCGAACTTATAAACGCAGGTTACGACGTCGTGGTCGTAGACAATCTCTACAACAGCAAACTCGAAGCGGTTAAAAGGGTTGAACAAATCGTCGGCAAAAAAATAAAATTTTATAAGTACGACGTCTGCGATAAAGACGCGATGCGCAAAGTATTTACCGAAAACGAGATTGACGCGGTTATCAACTTTGCGGGTTATAAAGCGGTAGGCGAATCGGTCGCGAAACCCATAGAATATTACGAAAACAATATCTACGGAATGCTTGCGTTGATTGACGTAATGAGAGAATTCAACTGTAAAAATCTCGTATTCTCTTCGTCCGCTACGGTTTACGGCAATCCGCACACGGTGCCTATTACGGAAGATTTCCCGCTTTCGACTACCAACCCCTACGGCTCGACCAAACTCTTTATAGAATATATATTGAAAGATCTCGCCAAAGCCGACAAGGAGTTTAACATAGCGATTCTTCGTTACTTTAATCCTATCGGGGCGCACCCGTCGGGGCTTATAGGCGAAGATCCCAACGGAATACCGAACAATCTCTGCCCGTATATCACGAAAGTGGCGGTGGGCAAACTCAAAGAAGTGCACGTTTTCGGCAACGATTATCCCACTCCCGACGGAACGGGCGTAAGAGATTACATTCACGTGGTCGATCTCGCAAGGGGACACGTTCTTGCGGTTAAAAAGTTGCTCGAAGGTTCGGGTCTTTATATAGTAAACCTCGGAACGGGCAAGGGTTACAGCGTACTCGAAATGATCAGGTCGTTCTCGAAAGCGGCGGGTAAAGAAATACCTTACGTTATAGACCCGCGCCGCGCGGGCGATATTCCCGAATGTTACGCAGACCCGGGCAAAGCCGAAAAGTTAATCGGGTTCAAAGCCGAAAAGACGCTTGACGACATGTGTCGCGACGCTCTCAACTGGCAGACGAAGAACCCCGACGGCTACGGCGACGTTGAATAACCCCGCCCGACATTGACGCAATGACGTACTTTTCCTTGCCTTCTCTTTGCAGAGAAGGTGGCAATGAGCGTAGCGAAATTGACGGATGAGTTCCCGTAAAGGCGGTTTACCGCGGCGCGAATTATAATTATAATTGTGAAAAATTAAAAACATAGCGTAAATTCGTTGACATAAGATTTTCCGTGTGGTATTATACGTATGATAAATCTTTAAGGCGATACAGAGATATCGGCAAGATCGGCGAATTTAACTTATGCAAAAAGCACGTCTTGCCATAGATAGGCAAGGCGTTTTTTTATGCGATAGCGAAGCGAACCGAGAAGATTTTTCAAAAGAAAAAATTTCAGGAGATGTAAAAATGCAACTTACTTACGGCATCAAAGACAGACCTAAGTTCGGCAAGAACCTCGTGTTCGCTTTCCAGCAGATGATCGCCATTATGGCGGCGACCTTACTCGTTCCGATACTCGTATCGGCGGCGGGTCTTAAATGCGACCCGGCTGCGGCGTTGTTCGGCGCCGGCGCGGGAACTATCGTATACTTATTGTTTACGAGATTCAAAAGCCCCGTTTTCCTCGGCTCTTCGTTCACCTTCCTCGGCGCGTTAATCGCGGCGGCAACCAATAACTACGGTTACTGGGGTTTAATTATCGGCGTGGCGTTCGCGGGGCTCGTGTACGTCGTAATCGCGATAATCATTAAACTCGTAGGCGCGGGCTGGATAAAGAAACTTCTTCCTCACGTAATAATCGGACCTGTCCTTGCGATAATCGGTCTTTCCCTTTCGGGAACGGCAGGCGGTTGGATGATGACCAACGGCGGAGGGAATTACAGCCTCTGGTACATCCTCGTCGGTTTGTTTACTTTCGTTATAATCGTACTTGCTTCGGTCAAAGGTAAGGGCATGGCTAAACTCATTCCGTTCATAATCGGTATCGGTTCGGGTCTCGCTTTCGCAATGGTAATCACGGGCTTCGGATATATCAACGACAGCGCGTTCTGCAAGGAAATGAGAATAGTCGATTTCACCCCCATAAAAGAGTGTTTCAGCCCCGTAAGATTCCGGAGTTTCTTCGATTATCCCAAATTCACATTCCTTGAAGCCATAAGAACCAACGGTCAATACGCGAAAGTGGACGGAGCGATGATAGGTAACCTTGCGGTACTCTTCGTTCCCATCGCGGTAGTCGAACTTGCTCAGCACATATCCGACCACGAAAACCTTTCCAACGTAGTAGAAAAAGACCTTCTCGAAAACCCCGGTCTTCACAATACCCTTCTCGGCGACGGCGTAGGCTCGATGGTAGGCGCGTTCTTCAGCGGCTGCGCGAACACCACTTACGGCGAATCGATAAGTTGCGTCGCGCTTTCGAAAAACGCTTCCACTATGACGATATTTACCACTGCGATTATGTGTATGGCAGTATCCTTTATCTCGCCCTTCGTAGCGATAATCAATATGCTTCCGAAATGCGTAATGGGCGGAGCGTGCATAGCGATGTACGGCTTCATCTCGGTAAGCGGTCTGCAAATGCTTAAAGACGTAGACCTTTCGGATAACAGAAACCTCTATCCCGCGGCGGCGATACTCGTTATCGGTATCGGCGGAGTAGTGCTTAACTTCGGTACGAATAAACTCACCGGCAATCCGCTCGTACAGGTAACTTCGCTTGCGGTTGCGATGATAGTCGGTATACTCGTAAATCTTATCACTCACAGCGGTAAAGACAAAGTCGAAAACGGCGCGATACAGGAAAACCTCCCGGATATGAAATTCGAGGGCGAAAAAGCCGAAGCCGAAGAAAATAAAGCGGTATAACTTAAAACGAAAAAATTCCGCCGCGAAAAAAGCGGCGGAATTTTTATATAAACTATTGAAAAATTTTTTCCGAAATGGTATAATACCGTAAGGAAAACAAGACAGAGGTAAAAACCATGCAAGACTATATGAAAAACGTAACGCTTCTCGATCACCCGCTCATCGCGCATAAGATAACGCATCTCTGCGACGTAACGACCAACACCAAAGAGTTCAGGGAAATCGTTTCCGAAATCGCGATGCTTATGGGTTACGAGGCTTTCAGAGATCTTCCTACCACCGACGTGGAAATTCAGGCTCCGCTTTCCAGATTCAAATCGCCGGTTATAACCGAGCCTATCGCGATAGTACCTATTTTAAGGGCGGGACTCGGGATGGTAGACGGGTTGACCGCGCTTTTTCCGACGGCGAAAATAGGTCATATCGGTCTCTACCGCGACGAAGAAACGCTTGAACCGCACGAATACTACTGCAAACTTCCCAAAGACTGCATAGACGGCACCTGCATAGTCGTAGACCCCGCTCTGGCTACCGGCGGCAGCGCGGAGGCGGCTATTAAATTCATAAAGGAAAGGGGATATAAAAAGATCAAGTTGTTGTCGCTTATCGCCGCTCCGGAAGGAGTGAAGAGAGTGGCTACCGCTCACCCGGACGTACATATTTACGTAGCGCATTACGCAGACGCGCCCTTAAACGAACACGGTTATATCGTAACCGCTTTCGGCGACGCGGGCGATCGTATTTTCGGCACGAAGTAAATTAAAGGTAGAAAACTAAACTCCGCAAGTTTTGCCCTTCCGGGAGATCCTTCGGTAAACCTCAGGATGACATAACGCAGTCCGTCATCGCGAGCGTAGCGTGGCGATCCCGAAGATTGGAGTATAAACGATTATATACAGTCGCTCCGTCGTTTGGCAACGGGATTGCCGCGGTCGCTATGCTCCCTCGCAATGACATAGTGTCATTCTGAGGCGAAGCCGAAGAATCTCCCGGAAGGGAAAGGCTATGTCAACGATTATTATTACGGATTATAATTCGTTTTCGGTAACGACGGTAAAACCCTCGGCGAGAAGTTTATCTACCGTAACGCCGTTTCCTTCGCGCTTTCCGCCCGTAAAAGTGCCGTCGTATACGACGCCTTTCCCGCAGGACGGACTGTTCGCTTTAAGCACGCAATAATCCACGGCGTTCGCTTTCGCGATTTTAACCGCCAGATCTGCTCCGCGTTCGTACTCTTCGGTTACGTCGACGCCTATATCCGAAATAACTTTTTCGCCGACGCGTTCCGCGGGGTGGCGGGGAGTGGAAAGTCCGCCGAGTTGTTCGGGGCAGACGGGTATAAGTACGTTGTCTTTGCCTAAATCAAGCAATTTTTCGCTTAAACAATTGTCGCCTTTGTAGCGGCAATTATTGCCGAATAAACACGCGCTGACTAAAATCTTTTTCATAAAAGCACCTCGAAAAAATTATAACAAATACGAAAAATTTAATCAAACAATATAAAGGAGTAAAAATGAAAACTTATTCTAACGTTCATATTCTCGATCACCCGCTTATCCGTCATAAAGTCGCGATTATCAGAGATAAAGCGACCACTACTAAACAATTCCGCGAAGTAATCGAAGAAATCGCCACGCTTATGGCTTACGAAGCCTTCAAAGACGTTCCCACTAAAAAAATCGTAGTCGAAACTCCGCTCGAATCGGTAGAACAGACCGTAGTCAAAGAAAATTCGATAGCGATCGTTCCCATTTTAAGGGCGGGCTTAGGAATGGTAAACGGAATACTTACCCTTTTCCCCGCGGCGAAAGTAGGGCATATAGGTATGTACCGCAACGAAGAAACGCTCGAACCGCAGGAATACTATTGTAAACTCCCCGCGCATATCGACGAAAAAGTCGTTATGCTCGTAGATCCCATGCTCGCAACCGGCGGAAGCGCGTGCGACGCAATAACCCAACTTAAAAAACGCGGTTGCAAGAAAATTAAGTTTTTAGCGATTATCGGCGCGCCCGAGGGGGTCGAAAAGGTTGCCGAAAAGCACCCCGACGTAGAAATTTACGTTTCTACGCTCGACAGATGCTTAAACGAGAACGGTTACATTTTACCGGGACTCGGCGACGCGGGCGACCGTATTTTCGGCACGAAGTAAGAAAAATTGTAAAAATTAAACTCCGCAGGTTCTGCTTATGACGACAAGACCGTCTTTGCAAGGGGCGTGGCGACCGTGGCAATTCCGTCGTTGAACGACGGAGCGATTGTATAGCCGTCCGTACTCCCCAAACGGCGTAGCGGGCGGAGAAGTATAAAAAACGATATGAATAAATGGCAGAATAAAAAATTCGTCTTTTTGGGCGATTCTATAACTTTCGGAGTAGGAACGACTAAACGCTACTTCGATTATCTCAAAGACGGGTTGGGTATAATTCCTTACGGCTTCGGAATCGACGGAGCGCAGTACGCAACCGTTTATAACGAAGCGGAAAAGGCGACGAGAGAAGTTCCCGACGCCGATTGCGTCGTCGTTTTCGCGGGGACCAACGACTTTAACGGCGGCGTTCCTATAGGCGAGTTTTTCACCGAAACTCTCGACGGCGTGGTTCTTTACCGCGACGAAGCCGGCAATCCGACTACGACGGAAAGGCGCAAAAAACGCGATTTTATCTATTCCTGCGATACTTTTTGCGGAAGACTTAACAAAGTGTTTTCGTTTTTGAAAACGAAATACGCCGACAAGCAGATTATCGTAATGACACCGCTTCACAGAGCCTACGCCTGTTTTTCGAAAGATAATATACAATATAACGAGTTATACGCGAACGGCAGCGGGTTGTTTTTAGAAAGTTACGTCGAAGCGATAAGAAAAGCCGCGGATATATGGTCGCTTAACCTTATCGATCTTTACCGCGAGAGCGGGTTGTTTCCGCTTATCGACGAATACGGAAAGTATTTCGCGAACGATAAAACGGACAGGCTTCATCCGAACGAAAAAGGACACGAAAGAATCGCGAAACTCCTTGCCGAAAAGTTGGCTTGTCTTCCCGTTTTGTAATCGATTGCGGGTGGCGGTAAACCGCGTAAAATTTTTCGAAAAATCTTTTTCCAAACGCTTGACAACGAGCCTGCGTTTAGTGTAATATAATTTTCGTTTTTTGGAATAGTCTTCGGGCGTTATTTTTTAAGGGCGATAAAAAGTCCTTAAAAAAAAACGCCCTTTTCGTTTTTTTTAACCCGAAAACTTGTCCGGATTGCCATTTTACAAGGGAGTTTTACCATGAAAAATACTAAATACGTGTTCGTAACGGGCGGAGTCGTTTCGGGACTCGGCAAAGGCATAGTCGCGGCGTCGCTCGGAAGACTGCTTCGACAGCGCGGCTATTCGATAGCCGTGCAAAAATTAGACCCCTATATGAACGTAGATCCGGGAACGATGAATCCGCTCGAACACGGCGAAGTGTTCGTCACCGAAGACGGTGCGGAAACCGATCTCGACCTCGGCCACTACGAGCGTTTCACGGGGGTAAACTTAAATAAGTTTTCAAACCTTACTTCGGGTAAAGTTTTTTATTCGGTAATCGAAAAGGAGCGCAGAGGGGAATATCTCGGGAAAACCGTTCAGATAATTCCGCACGTTACCGACGAAACCAAGAGATTTATCCGTAAAAACGCCGAAGTTACGCAGGCTGACGTCGTTATTACCGAAATCGGCGGTACGACGGGGGACATCGAATCTCAACACTTTTTAGAAGCGATAAGACAGTTCGCAAACGACGTAGGCAGAAAGAACTGCGTGTTCATTCACGTGTGTCTTGTGCCTTACATTTCGGGTTCGGACGAATACAAATCGAAACCCACGCAACACAGCGTCGCCGAGTTAAGGGGTATAGGCATACAGCCCGACGTGATAGTCGTTCGTTCGGACGGCGAAGTCGGCGAAGACATAAGAGCGAAAATCGCTCTGTTTTGTAACGTCCCGCCCGAAAACGTCGTTTCGGACGTTACTATGGACTGCTTATACGAAACTCCGCTCGCTCTGCACGCCAACGGACTTGACAAAGCGGTCTGCAAAGCGTTACAATTAAAGGGCAGAGCGTGTCTTTCGGATTGGCGTAAATTCATTTACTCGGTAAAGAACGCTAAAAAAGAAGTCAGAATCGCGCTCGTCGGCAAATACGTTCATCTGCACGACGCGTACCTTTCGGTGGTCGAAGCGTTAAAAGCGGGCGGTTTCGCGCTCGGCGTAAACGTAAAAATCGAATGGGTAGACAGCGGGAAGATCACGCCCGAAACCGAAAAGAGCGTATTCGAAAACGTCGACGGAATCATTATTCCCGGCGGGTTCGGCGACAGGGCGACCGAAGGTATGATAGAAACCTGCCGTTACGCAAGGGTAAACGGCGTTCCGTGTCTGGGTATCTGCCTCGGAATGCAGATGATGGTAATAGAGTACGCGAGAAACGTCGCCGGGCTTAAAAACGCCACTTCGGGCGAGTTCGACGAAAAGGGTGAAAATAAGGTTATCGACCTTATGCCCGACCAGATAAACGTAAGCAGAAAGGGCGGCACCATGAGGCTCGGCGCGTATCCGTGCCGCTTAAAAGCGGGTACAAAAATTGCCGGAGCGTACGGCGAAGGCGATATATCCGAACGCCACCGCCACAGATACGAATTCAATAACGATTACAGAGAAAAACTCGAAAACGCGGGGCTTACCCTGTCGGGAACTTCGCCAGACGGCAGACTCGTAGAAACGGTAGAACTTACGTCTTTACCGTACTATATAGGTTGCCAGTTCCACCCCGAATTCAAATCCCGCCCCGATAAAGCGCATCCGCTTTTCAAAGGGCTTATAGCGGCCGCTCTCAACGGCAAAAATAACAGGAGATAAAAATGGAAAATTTCAAAGTATCCGAAAGATTCGCCGAAAACGTCTTTACGGACGAAGAGATGAAAAAAAGACTCACCGAAGAAGCCTACGCGGAATTCCGCCGTTCGATAGACGAAAACGTTCCGCTTTCCCGTCCGCTTGCGGACGAACTCGCTTCGGCAATGAAAGAATGGGCGATCGAAAAGGGGGCAACGCATTATACGCACTGGTTTCAGCCGATGACGGGCGTTACCGCAGAAAAACACGAGGCATTTATAGAACCTTCAAAAAACGGCGTTATAGAGCGATTTTCCGGTAAAAACCTTATAAAGGGCGAACCCGACGCGTCGAGTTTTCCTTCCGGCGGACTTCGCGCGACGTTTGAGGCGAGGGGATACACTTCGTTCGATCCGAATTCCTATGCGTTCGTCATGGGCACGTCGCTTTATATTCCCACCGTATTCTGTTCTTACGGCGGCGAGTCGCTCGACAAAAAAGCGCCGCTTCTTCGCAGCATAGATACGCTCAATAAAAGCGCGATAAGAATATTAAGACTTTTGGGCGATAACGAAACTCAGAAAGTTACCGCTAACGCGGGCATAGAACAGGAGTATTTTCTTATAGACAAGAGCGTTTACGAAAAACGCGTAGACTTAATCGATTGCGGCAGGACGCTTTTCGGCGCGAAACCGCCCAAAGGGCAGGAACTCGAAGATCATTACTTCGGCAAGATCAAGGCGCGCGTATGGGACTATATGAACGACCTCGATCGCGAACTGTGGAAACTCGGCGTATACGCCAAGACCAAACACAACGAAGTCGCGCCCGCCCAGCACGAACTCGCAAACGTATATACCACGACGAACCTTGCCGTCGATCAGAACCAGATTACTATGTCGGTTATGAAATCGGTTGCGAATAAGCACGGTATGGTGTGCCTGCTCAACGAAAAGCCGTTCGCGGGGATAAACGGAAGCGGCAAACACAACAACTGGTCGCTTTCCACCGATTCGGGCGAAAATCTCTTCAAGCCCGGCAAAAAGCCGACCGAAAATAAGAAGTTTATGACTTTCTTCGCGGCGGTCGTTGCGGCCGTGGACGATTATCAGGATATGCTCCGCGTGTCCGTCGCCTCGCCCAGCAACGATAACAGGCTCGGCGGCAACGAGGCTCCTCCGGCGATAGTTTCCATGTTCGTCGGCTCGGATATGGAAGAAGTAATCGCTTCGTATTTAAACGGCGTTGCGGCTAAAGAAAAGGTCAAAGCGCAGTCGAGAGTGGGCGGTAATATCGCCTACACGAAAGACGATACCGACCGCAACAGAACTTCGCCGTTTGCTTTCACGGGGAACAAATTCGAATTCCGTATGGTCGGCTCGGATATGTCGTCGGCGGGCGCGAATATCGTGCTTAATACGATAGTCGCCGAAGAACTCGACAAAATGTCCGACGAAATAGAGAAACGCGGCGCGGATAAAACCGACGACGTTATAAAGGATACGTTCAGAAAACATTCCCGCATTATTTTCAACGGCAACAACTATTCCGCGGAATGGAGAGAAGAGGCGAGGAAAAGAGGCTTATTCGACGCCCCTTCGACCGTGGACGCGATAGCCGCGTATCTTAACCCCAAGAACGTGGAATTGTTTGAGAAACACGACGTATTCACGGGTAAAGAACTCGCAAGCCGTTACGAGATTATGATCGACCGATACGTCAAGACGCTCGACATCGAAGCCCGTACGATGCTCTGGATGACCGATAGGGAGATTATCCCCGCGTCGATAAATTACCAGAAAACGCTTGCCAAAGCGGCGAACGCAAAGGCGGTTGCGGGCGTAAGTATAAAAACCGAGGGTAAACTTCTTGAAAAGGCTTCCGCTCTTACCGACGAGATTTACGACCGGAGCGAAAAACTTACCGAATTGCTTGCCGAAGCCGAAAAAATCACGGACGGCTACGAATGCGCGGTTTTCCATAAAGAGAAAATCAAAACGCAGATGGAAACGCTCCGCAAGTCATGCGACGAACTCGAAAACTGCGTGGCGAGAAGCGAATGGCCGTTCCCGACATACGTAGATATTTTAAGCAGCGTTAAATATTAAAAATTACCGTTTTCACGCAGGGGGAAGAGAAAATCTCTTCCCCCTGCGTATATTTTTTGGCGAAAACGCTTATAAAACGGCGCAGCGATTGACAAAATTCAATAAAGACCTTATAATAGACGAGTAAAATAACGGGCAGAAGATTTTGCCGAAAGGAATTTGTATGGTACGCTACGACGTATACGAAGATAAAGTAAGGGCGCTTAAAAAGACGCTCGAAGAAGCGGGATACTCGCTTGACGTCGACAATTTAAGAGTAAGACTTAAAGAACTCGAAACCGAACTCGAAAAACCCGAAGTATGGTCGGATATAGAGAAATCCAAACACGTCAGCCGCGAAGCGCAACAGATAAGAAACAAACTCGACGTTTTCGATAAAGCCGAAAAGGCTGTCGGCGACGCGGAGATGATGATCGAACTCGCCGAAGAAGAGGGCGACGAGTCTGTACTCGAAGAAGTCGATAAAGACCTTTCCGAAGCCGAAAAGGAGATAGAAGACATAAGACTTCGCACTCTGCTTAAAGGTAAATACGACGCTTGCGACGCTATTTTGACTCTCCACGCGGGCGCGGGCGGAACCGAAGCGTGCGACTGGACGGAAATGCTCTATCGTATGTATATCTGCTACGCCGAAAAGCACGGTTATAAACTCACCGAGTACGATCGTCTGGACGGCGACGGAGCCGGACTTAAATCGGTATGCTTCAAAGTCGAGGGCGAGAACGCCTACGGTTACTTAAAGGCCGAAAAGGGTATACACAGACTCGTCAGAATTTCGCCTTTCGACGCCAATGCGAGAAGACAGACGTCTTTCTCGTCGGTAGACGTAATGCCGGATATTCAGGAGGAGGGCGATATAGAAATCCGCCCCGAAGAAATCAAGGTGGACACGTATCGTTCGAGCGGCGCGGGCGGTCAGCACGTCAACAAGACCGAGTCTGCCATAAGAATAACCCACTTGCCCACAGGCATAATAGTCGCTTGTCAGAACGAGCGTTCGCAGGTTCAGAACAAAGAACAGGCAATGCGTATGCTTAAAAACAAGTTGCTCGAAAAGCGCGAAGAAGAACGTATGGCGGAAGCCAGCGCAATAAAGGGCGAAATCAAAAAGATAGAATGGGGCAGCCAGATTCGTTCGTACGTTTTCTGCCCGTATACCATGGTCAAAGATCACCGCACCGGCAGCGAAACGGGCAACGTTCAGGCGGTTATGGACGGAGATATAGATCAATTCATTATCGATTACCTTAAACAGTCTTAAAGCCGTATTCATCCGTATTCGCTCTATCGCAACGGCGGTATTTTTAAGACTTTGAAAAATCAACACGAAAATGTATAGCGACGAAATCAAAAAATTCAAAATCAAACAAGACGCGGTTATTCTCGCGATAGAGTCTTCATGCGACGAAACTGCGGCGGCAATAATCAAAAACGGACGGGAGATACTCTCGTCCGAAATTTCGTCTTCGTGTACCGAGCATATCCGTTTCGGCGGAGTCGTTCCCGAAATCGCCTCGAGAGCGCATACGAGCGCGATTTCTTTAACCGTACGAAAAGCCGTAGATAAGGCGAATATCGACCTTAAAGATATAGACGCGGTTGCCGTTACTTACGGCGCGGGGCTTCTCGGCGCGCTTCTGGTCGGGGTAAGTTACGCCAAAACGCTCGCGTATTCTCTTAATGTTCCGCTCGTTCCCGTAAGTCATATAAGGGGGCATCTTGCGGCTGCGTATTTAAGCGATAAAAACTTAAAACCGCCGTTCGTAAGTTTGCTTGCAAGCGGCGGGCATACGGCTATAATAGTCGTGGAAGATTACGATAAATTCAAGATTTTAGGCGGCACGCTCGACGACGCCGTAGGCGAAGCATTCGATAAAGTCGCCCGCGTTCTGGGGCTTAATTATCCCGGCGGACCGAATATAGAAAAACTTGCCCGCGAAGGTAAAAACAATATAGAATTTCCCAAAATGCTTAAAGGCGTCGGAGGGTATAATTTTTCGTACAGCGGACTTAAAACCGCGGTAATAAATTACGTTCACCACGCAAATCAGACGGGCGAAAGAGTAAACGAAGCCGACGTGGCGTGTTCTTTCCAGCACGCCGCCACGGATATACTCGTTAAAAAGGCGATAGAAGCGGCGAAGGAATATTCGCTCGATACCGTTACGGTGGGCGGCGGAGTTGCGGCTAACGGCTATATGCGAGAAAATCTCGGTAACGCCTGCGCAAAATGCGGTCTTAAACTCGTTCTTCCCGAAAAAATTCTCTGTACCGACAACGCGGCTATGATAGGCGCCGAAGGGTACGTTCAATACTTAAAGGGCAATTTTGCCGATCTTACGTTAAACGCCGCAGCCCGCGTCGATTTGGGTTGATTTTGTTTGATAAAGTTCGGTTTGACCTCTTCCGTCAAACTTCGGTTGCCACCTTCCCTATCGGGTAAGGTGGCGGCGTAGTCGACGGAAGAGATCAAAAATCCTGATTGTCAGAAATATAAGTTCGACAACATCAGCGTATTGTCGCGGATTATCCAGAAATTGTTAGAGAAACACGTTATTAAAATATAGACGTTGAGTATGGTAAGTACGGGCATGGTTACCATAAAAAACAAACTTCGCAGACGGTATTTCAGCGTGAACATGGATATATACACTCCCGCCGCTCCGCCGAGCAGGGCTGCGACGAATACGCTTCCGTCCCGCACGCGGCGTTTGCAATCGCCTTCTTCGTCGGCTCTCTTTGCCGAAAGCATAAGTAAAAACGAATATACGTTTATCGCAAGGAAGTACGTTCCCGCAAGAATTTGTATTAAAACGAGCATAATTCAATAATATTGTAGGCTGATTTTACATAATTTAATCGTTTTTCGTTAAAAAGAGTTTTCAAAAAGCCAAATATATGTTAAAATACAGATATAATAAGAGGTATACCTATGAAGTGCATGTATTGCGGAAATCTCGACAGTAAGGTAGTCGATTCCCGTCAGTCGGACGACGGAACGGCTATCAGACGCAGAAGAGAGTGTACTAATTGCGGCAGACGTTATACGACTTACGAAACGGTCGAAACCACGCCCGTACTCGTGATAAAGAACAACGGTAACAGACAAGCGTACGATCCGAACAAAATTAAAAACGGAATAGTGAAGTCCTGCGAGAAGCGCCCCGTGCCCATGTGGAAAATCGACGCGCTCGTTGAGGATATAAGCAAAAAAATATACAATTCCTTAAAACAGGAAATCACGTCGAAAGAACTCGGCGAAATGGTAATGCAGGGGCTTAAAAATCTCGACGAAGTAGCCTACGTCAGGTTTGCTTCGGTTTACCGACAGTTCAAAGACGTTTCCACGTTCATGAAGGAACTGGAAAAATTACAGAATAAGGAGAACTGAAATAATGAAAAAATTTATCCGCATTGCGGCGTTCGCGCTCGCCGTCGTCGCTACGGTCGGCTTATCCGGCTGCAAAAAAAACAAAGCGGACTATTCGCATAGTTGGCGCGCCGTCGCCTATAAAGCCGGCGGAGAAATTCAATCGCAACGCGTCGGTTTTAAGGTTACCAAAAAGACCGATAAGCAGATAAAAGAGATATGGGTTCGCGTAGACGGTTTCGATAAAGGCGTAAATACGGTAGATCTTACTATCGACAGATACGCTTCGTCTTCCAATCTGAATTCCGCGAACTCTTATAATAAAGTCGAATACAAACTTAAAAACGAGAAGAGCGGTTGCAAAGCCTCGAAGGCAGGTTGGTACAAAGTCGTTGACGATTGGGATTATACGAGTACGAGTTCGAGCGTTTACGTTCGTTTTACCCTTACGGGCGGCGTAACGATCGGCGAGGTCGGTTTCGTCGACGAAGAGGGTTATAAATGTACTTTCGAAGTTAATTCGGCGAACGTGTATTTGCCGGGCTACGAATACGAAACTACGGAAAAGCAATTTACGAAAGACGAACTTACCGCGGCGCAGGGGAAAACGAAGAACGGAAATCCGCTCAACCTTGCCGACGAACAGAAGAGTTTCTCCAAAGGCAAAGACAGAACTTAAAAAGAAATAAATTACAGGCGGGCGGAAATCGATTTGCGGTTTCCGCTCGCTTTTCCGTTTAACGGCGTATTTCAGACGAGAAGTCGCCAAAAAACGCGGGAGCGGAGCGATCGCGAAAAAATTTTCACTTAAACGTTACGCAAAACGCTTGATTTCGGCAAATATTCGCGATATAATATTAGCAGACAAATAAAGAGAGTGCTAACACTTTCGGAGTTTGCCTGCTAAATTTATATAAAAAGAGGCGAATATATATGAAAAGTTTCAAAACACAATCCAAAAGAGTACTCGATCTTATGATCAACTCGATTTACACTCATAAAGAAATTTTCTTGAGAGAACTTATTTCCAATTGCAGCGACGCTATCGACAAACTCTATTTCAAGGGAATGAAAGAAGGGCTTTCGGGTCTTACGAGGGAGGACTTCGCGATAGAAATCACCGCCGACGAAGATAACGGAACTCTTACGATAAAAGATAACGGTATCGGTATGACGGCGAAAGAACTCGAAGACAATCTCGGCACTATCGCTAAAAGCGGTTCGCTTGCCTTTAAGGAAGAAAACAAGGATATAGACAAAGAAGACGTCTCGGTAATCGGTCAGTTCGGCGTGGGGTTCTATTCCGCGTTTATGGTTGCGGATAAAGTAGAAGTAAAATCGAAAGCGTTCGGCTCGGAAGAGGCAAACGTCTGGACGAGCAGCGGCACGGAAGGTTACGAGATTGCGCCCTGCGACAAAGCCGACCGCGGCACGGAAATTATCCTGCATATAAAACCCGATACCGACGACGATAAATATTCCAAATTCCTGCAGGAATACGAGATAAGAAATCTCGTCAAAAAATATTCCGATTATATTCGTTACCCCATCAAAATGCAGGTTACGAAGTACAAGGAACAGAGCGAAGAGGACAGAAAGGCGGGCAAAGAAAGAGAGAGTTACAAAGAATGGGAAACTCTTAACTCCATGGTTCCGTTGTGGAAGAAGAACAAAAACGAAATCACCAAAGAAGAATACGACAAATTCTATCAGGATAATTTTTACGATTACGAAGCCCCCTTACGCTATATTCACACGTCTGCCGAAGGCGCGGTAACGTATAAGGCTCTGTTGTATATTCCGTCCACCGTGCCTTACAACTATTACAGCAAGAACTACGAAAAAGGTCTTAAACTCTACACCGACGGCGTGCTTATTACAGACCGCTGCGAAGATCTGCTTCCCGATTGTTTCAGTTTCGTAAAAGGGCTCGTTGACAGCGAACTCACGCTTAACATCTCGCGTGAAACCATACAGCATAACCGTCAACTTCAACTTATCGC
>ENA-UERG01000313-UERG01000313.1-human-gut-metagenome-genome-assembly--contig:-NODE-313-length-49012-cov-5.653929_pt1 | contig 49012 bp, 29 predicted proteins | sample MGYA00242954_ERZ507954 | MGnify/ENA primary metagenome ERZ507954 (study PRJEB26167, sample SAMN06115478) | human gut metagenome | host: Homo sapiens | place: China:Sichuan | collected 2015-01-21...
GGCGGCCTTGGTCGCCTTTTTTGTTCCATACAACTTATTTTTCGGCGGGTTCAAACTTATTTTTACTGTACGGTGTTCTAATTTCAGAATTTTAAGAATGGCGAATTATGCGGCAAGCATTGCGCAAAATACTCTATTATCATACTTAAGCCATTCGAAATCACGAATTTAATAAATCAGAATATTATGAACACAGCACCATTGCAAGGCATTAAGGTGATAGACTTCACCAGCGTACAGTCCGGCCCGTCATGTACACAGTTGTTGGGATGGCTTGGAGCCGAAGTCATCAAGATCGAGCGTCCCGGTACCGGCGACGCTACCCGTAACGAACTTCAGTTCGATCCCGATTGCCCCAGCTATTACTTCCTGCAGCTGAACAGCGGCAAGAAGTCGCTGACTCTTGACGCTGCCACTCCCGACGGCAAGGCCATTCTGACCAAACTGATCGAGACCGCCGACATATTCGTCGAGAACCTTCACCCGGGCGCAATGGACAAGCTGGGATTCAGCTGGGAGGAAGTGCACAAGCTCAACCCCCGCTGCATCTACGGTACCATCAAGGGATTCCCGGTAAGCTCGCGTTACGCACATCTTAAAGCATACGAGCCTGTGGCTCAGGTTACGGCAGCCGCAGCTTCCACCACCGGATGGTACAGCGGTCCCGACAATATCCCGACGCAGTCCGGCGCCGCCCTGGGCGACTCCAACACGGGCATGCACCTCGCCATCGGTCTGCTTGCGGCTCTGGTGCAGCGCACCCACACAGGCGAGGGCTCGTACGTATACCAGTCCATGCACAACGCATGTCTGAACCTGTGCCGTATCAAGACACGCGACCAGCTCACGCTCGACAAGATAGGATACCTGACCCAGTTCATGCAGTATCCTAACGAGAAATTCCCCGACTACGTTCCCCGTTCCGGCAATACCGAGGGCAGCGGCGTGCTCGGCTGGACATACAAATGCAAGGGATGGGAGACCGACCCCAACGCATACGTCTACATCATCTTCCAGCGCGGCAAGAAGGACTTCGAGAAAGCCGTGGAGGTATTCGGCTTCCAGGACTGGCTGACAAATCCGGACTTCAACACCGCCGACGCCCGCGACCGTCACAAGGACGCACTGATAGCCCGCGTCCAGAAATGGGTTCTTGACAATGACCTCGACAAATACCAGGTCACCGAGAAACTTGCTCCCGCAGGGGTGCCCGTGGCTCCGGTGCTCAACACCAAGGAGATCATGGACGACCAGTCGCTATACGACGGAAACACTCTGGTCAAGATAGACCAGCCCGGAAAGGTCGGCGAGTTCGTTACCGTAGGCGTGCCTTTCACCATGAGCAACTTCCAGCCTACGTATCCTCCCTGCCCGACATTAGGCGGCAACACCGCCGAGGTGCTGAAGGAATACGGTTATACCGATGCACAGATCGCGGAGTTCGCCAAGAACGGCACCACCGCTCCGCTGCCTGACGGAAAGATGTAATTTAAACTGAAAGTTTAAAAGTATAAGAAGTTAAAGAGTTGAGAAAGTTAAGATAATAGTGTAGACTCTGAAAGCAGCGTCTTGGTATTATCTTAACTTTTTACACTTTATAAACTCTTTGAACTTCCATTTACTCCTCTCAAACTTTATAAACTATAAATAACTTGATTATGGAAAATACAACATGTAACTGCAATCCGAAGCCGGCTCCCAAGTTCCCGGAGCAGGTTACGGGTATGTATATACTTGCCGAAAGTCTTCGTCGTTTAGGTCTGATGGATGTGTTCGGACTTGTGGGCATCCCCGTCACCGAAGCCGCATACGCCATGCAGAAGGTAGGCATGAACTTCTATGGCTTCCGTTTCGAGCAGCAGGCCGGCATGGCTGCCGCCACCTACGGTTATCTGACACGCCGTCCCGGCGTGCTTCTCACCGTGTCGTCGCTCGGCTTTATGAACGGTCTGACGGCCACGGCCAACGCCACTGTAAACTGTTACCCGATGATTCAGATATCCGGTGCCACCGACCCGACCATGGTCGACATGAAGATGGGTACATACGAGGAACTAGACCAGCTTAACACCGCACGTCCTCTGGTCAAGGCTGCCTTCCGCTGCTCGTATGCCAAGGACATCCCGTCGGCAGTGGCCCGCGCATACCGCGCTGCCGTCTCAGGCCGTCCCGGCGGCGTGTACATCGACATGACCACTCCGGCCCTGGCCGAAATCATGGATGCCGCCGACGCCGAGAAACTGTTCTATACCCCGGTTGACATCTATTCCACCGTCGCACCCAACGACGACGCCGTGAAACGCGCGGTCGAACTGCTGACATCGGCCAAAAAACCGGCTATACTCCTCGGCAAGGGAGCCGCTTACGCCGGACTCGAGGATCTGATGAAGGAACTGGTCGAGACGTACAAGATACCTTATTACCCGATGTCGATGGCCAAGGGACTGCTGCCCGACAACGGCCCGCTCAGCGCCATCAGCTGCCGCTCCACCATCATGGAGGAGGCGGACGTGGTCGTAGTGATCGGCGCGCGCCTGAACTGGATGCTCTCTTTCGGCCGCGGCAAGTGGAACCCCGCCGGCAAGTTCATTCAGCTTGACGCCTGCGCCGAGGAGATAGACCGCAACGTGCCTATCGCAGCGCCTGTGGTGGGCGACATGCGCACATCGCTGCAGATGATTCTCGACGGACTGAAAGGCAAGACCATAGCCGCCGACCCGACGTGGGTCAGTGGGCTGCAGGCCGAGACCGCCGCGAAGAACGCCAAGTTTGCCAAACGTCTGGAGGAAGCCTCCACGGCAACGCCGATGAACCACTGGACGGCCCTGAGTGCCATCAAGCCCATACTGGAGGCCAATCCCGACATCGTGCTGGTGAACGAGGGCGCCAATACCCTTGACGACACTCGCGACACAATCGACATGTCGCTGCCGCGTCATCGCGTGGACTGCGCCACATGGGCCATCATGGGCATGGGCATGGGTTCGTGCGTCGGAGCCGCCGTGGCCACAGGCAAGAGCGTAGTGGCCATCGAAGGTGACTCCGCGTTCGGTTTCTCCGGCATGGACTTCGCCACCATCTGCCGTTTCAATCTCCCTGTGACGGTCGTGGTGTTCAACAACGGCGGCATCTACAACGGCATCGGCGTCAATCCCGGCGGAGGCGACGCTCCCGCGCCCACCACGCTTGACATCAACGCGCAGTATAACCTGATAGGGGAGTGCTTCGGAGCCGCCGGCTACCGCGTCGACAACGTGGCCGACCTGAAGAAAGCTCTCACCGAGGCCATCGCCTCCAAGAGACCGGCCCTGATCGACGTGCAGCTTGCCGCCGACTCCGGCAAGGAATCCGGCCACATCGGATACCTCAACCCGGCTCCGCTGATCGACTATACCGTTTAATTATTAAAAACAAAAGGTTATGAGTAACATGATGCATATCATCCTGTATGCCATCGTCCCGATTATCGTGGTGATGCTTGCAGGATACATATCGGGCAAGAAGGGAATCTTTACCGCCGACAACGGTAAGGCCTTCAACAAGGTAGTGCTTGACTACGCATTGCCGGCTGCCCTGTTCGTGTCGATAGTCCAGGCCAACCGGCACATGCTGGTGGAGGACCTGAAGCTGACCGTCATATCGCTTGTGGTGATTATGGCGTGCTTCATGGCCGTGTACTTCATCTATGCCAAATGCTTCAAGAACACCACCGCCGCCGACGGCGCCATCATGGCGCTGGTGAACGGTTCGCCGACAATCGGCTTCCTGGGATTCGCCGTCCTGGAGCCTATCTTCGGACACACCGTGGGTGTTGCGCTGGTAGTGGCCATCGTGGGTATCGTCGTCAACGCCGTGGGTATTCCTGTCGGACTGTCGCTGCTTAACAACGCGCTGGACAAGGAAGCCGCGCAGAAGGCCGTGGCCAACGGCGGCACCGTGGCTGCGACGGCCGGCGGCACAGGTGGCACCGCTACGGGCAAGCCCCGCCGCAATGCCGGATGGAAGGCCGTGATCAACGCTCTGGAACAGCCTGTGGCATGGGCTCCTATCTTAGCCGTGATCTGGGTTGTAGTCGGAATTCCATGGCCCGAGTGGCTCAGCCCTTCGTTCGACCTGATCAAGGGGGCCAACGCCTCGATGGCCGTGTTCGCCGCAGGTATTACACTTTCGGCTTTCAAGATTACCATCAACTGGCAGGGTATCTTAGGTTGTATCCTCAAGATGATCGTGATGCCGGCACTGCTGCTGATAGTTGGCCTGCTGTTCAAGATGACCGAGACCAACCTCGCCATGATGGTTATAGCCGGCGCACTGCCTCCGGCATTCTCCGGAATCATCATCGCCGACGAGTACGACACATACGTGGCTACCTCCACGTCATCGCTGGCATTGTCCGTCATCACCTTCATCGGCTTCTGTCCCTTCTGGATCTGGTTCACGCAGTTCTGCTACCAGCACTTCCTGGGATAACTGGAATGACTGCGTCCACGCCGTCAACCTGTGGGCGGTGAGGACACCGCCCCTCCAGTCAGATCACGTTGGCTTTCAGGAAAGCCACGCTTCGAGGCACCGAAGATGTGGATCTGATATATATATACTTGTGAACTCGGCCCGGACGTCTGTCCCGGGCCGAGAATTTTATTATGATCTCGGCTGTGTCGCCCGGCAGGATTTCAGAGTGCGGTTAGCTTCCCACGTTGCAGCTGCAGTTGGTGCGTACCGACGTGATGACAAACGGTGCGTTGCCGGTGTTGGTCACCGGCAACGGAGCCGACGCGACGCTGTCCTGCGGCACGTCGCCGAGGTCGATGGTGTCGTTCACCAGGTGAAGTATGCCCGCTTTCGGCTTTGCCGCCCCGCACAGGAGAAGTATCGACAGCACGGACATAAATATTTTCACTGCGCGTTTCATATATGTTTATTTTGACAGGAGAACAGGAGATATGCTGAGGAACATCTGTGTTTTTTTGATAGGAGAACAGGAGAAACAGGAGATTTATTGTGTTGACACTCCTGTTTCTCCTGTTCTCCTGTCTAAACCATCAGCGGATGATGAGTTTGGCGGTTTTGCGCTCGGTGCCGTCGTCGGCTTTCAGGACATAGACGCCGGCGGGAAGCGTGAAGGATACCTGCGGAGCGTCGGCCTGATGCGAGGCGGTGTGGACGCCGAGCGTGTCGAACACGTCGACGCGGATGTTCTGACGTCCGGTGGAGACGGTCACGGTGTTGCCGATGCGCTCTATGCGGATGGCGCGGATTCCGTCCTGCGTGCCGCCGCGCGTGATGTAGTAGCGTCCGTTCGTGCTGCCGGTCACCGGTATCTCCATGCCCTCGTATATCGGCTCGCTTTCGCCGGTGGCTATGTCGAGCAGCACGCAGTCCGCGGCCTCGGCCACGTTGCTGAGGCGTATGGTCAGAGTTTCGGTCGGGTCGGCGGTCGTCACGCCGATGCCGGTGCCGTTGATGTCGTCCGTCACGTTGATTACGGCGGCCTGGTGTCCGGCCAGCGAGTAGACGAGCGGCGCGGTGACGAGCTGACGGTCTATCATCAGCGGCGCGTCCTCGTCGCCATAGCCGGAGGAGGCGTTCATGTCGGTCACTATCAGCGAGCGCGACAGGACGGTGTCGTTGCGCAGGGCCTCGAGCACAAGGCCGGGAACCTCGGCTTCCGCCTCGGCGCGGGACAGGGAGGCGGAGGAGGACAGGGAGGCGAAGGAGGACAGGGAGGCGGAACGGGAGGCGGAACGGGGGCCGGGCTTGCGGAGGGGGTTGCCGCCTGCGGCGGTGCGGAGCATCGTGCTGTTGTCGTAGGTCAGCTCCAGCTTGTTGCCGGTGGGAGTGTAGCCTTCCTTCAGCTCCACGAAGAAGCCTTGCAGCGGCGATACCTTCGCTTCGGCGCCGCTCATCTGATTGGTATAGGTGTATTTGCCGAATACGGAGGCTGCCTCTATGGTATTGTCGGCCATTATCCAGTACACGGGCTTGATCTTGTCGGCGTTCATCTCCAGCAGCTTGGCCATGTTCAGCGGTGCCATGAACGGGTTGCCGAACAGATAGTAGCGCGAGTTGCCGGCCGCGGTGCCGGTCATGGTGCCTGTCTGCCCGTCCTCCAGAGAGTTGAGGCGGTAGTTGGCCTCTGCGGTGTGACCCGTCTCGGTATGGTCGCCGTGGATGCCCGATTCGGTGGTGTTATTGTCCGGGCCGGTCCAGTCGATGTCGTAGTAGTACCAGTCGGCGTCGGCCTTGGGGAGACGCATCAGCACTTTCTCCGGTTTTTCTGTCACACGGGAGTGGTCGGTGTAGATGGAGAAGCCTTCGCCCGGTTCGTATTTCTCCAGCACGTCGTTGTACACGTGGCTCCATGTCGTGGCCACGGCTACGTTTTCCTGTGTGCCGTCGCCGCCGTCGGATGCGGGCAGATGGAACAGTGTGGCGTTGGCGGCGTCCCAGTTGCGCTGGAACACGGCGGGAGCGAAACGGTTGTTCACCTTCGGGTCGTAGGTGATGTCGCTGAAGCGCAGTGTCTCCTGCCGCGAGTTGGCTGTAGGCATGTACATGTCGCCTGCCAGAGTCTCGGCCAGAGGGGAGGAGAGGGTGTACCAGCGGCTGGGCGTCATCTCGAACTCCACCCATGCCTTGTTGTAGGTAAGGTACTGCTGGTTGGAGATGCCGGCGTTGGGCATGAAGTCGATCTGGTCGCATACATGAGCCTGCCACGGACCGCATCCTAAGAAGTCATTGCCCTCGAAGGCCACCATGTCGTAGTTGATGTCGTATGTGGATGACTTTTTCAGCAGATCCAGCAGGTTGCCCGTCTCATCGTCGATGTCAGCGGTCTTGTCTTTAGGGTCGGCAGTCCAGGTCATGGACTTGGTGCCTTCGCGTGTGTAGACGTCTATCGTTTGGTCAACGGTCTTGTACAGGTATGGATCCTCGATTGGGAGGGGTTTGTTGTCCGTATCCTTGAGCGTCGACGACTCCGCGGGCAGAATTACCTTGGTGAACGGAGCCGGGGAGTAGCTGCGCGCCATGACGTTGCTGCCGTCGGTCACGAAGTCGTTCAGACCGTTGCCGTTGGTCTTGTCGGCGTCGGTGGCGTAAAGGCCCTTCGTGTCAACGCGCTCCCAGAACATGTCGTTGTTCCAGTTCAGGCTTTCGTTATTGCCGGCCCAGCGCATGTATTCCGGCACAATCTTAAGCGTCACTATCTGGCGTCCGGGACATGCGGGCACATAGTCCACGCCATCCAATACTTCCTCCATATATGGAATGGCGAAGCGGTAGTAGTAACCTTCCTTGAAGTTCAGGGCCTTGGTCTCCGGGTCGGCGGGGTCATCCTTGTAGAACACGATACTTGCCATATTGTCGGCCACGCTGTTGTCGGTCGATACATTCGCCTTGAGCTTGACAAGACGTCCCACGGCCCATAATCCCTGGTCGTCGGGGAAAACCTGACCTTCATTCAGGTCGTCGCCGTCAGGTTCGGGATGCAGTCCCTTGTAATCCGGGTCGTTGGTCTCGGTCAGATATACCTCGGACCGGTCGTTGTCGTTTCCGTCCTTGCCGGGGTTGATCACCATCTGCGTGATGGCGTCGCTGGTAGAGGACACGTAACGGATAGGGAAGTCGAGTGTAAATTCGGCGTTGGCGCTTTCGGCCTTAGATGCCGAGGCCTTGCGTATCTGCTTAAGTCCGATGCGAAGCGGCGCGTCATTGATGTAATCGGGATAGGAATCTATAGCCGTCAGGCCACCTTTGATGCGCGGAGCGTGTTTGCCTACAGTCATCTTCAGTTCCACAGGCTGCGGGCAGACTACGATGTCCTTGGGATCCACGAGCACGCCGTTCTCCAGTATCTTGGCGTTGCCGTCGTAGTCGCATGGTATCGCCGACACGAAGTATTCGGCCTCCGATTCACCGGCGGGTATGCTTGTGTCGGGGAACACGAACGAATGCTGATGCAGGTAGATTTTCGGCGCCACGCCGTCGCTGGCGGTCGTGACGCTGACCAGATATTCGCGGTCGGCCTCGGTGTATTGTCCGGTGCATTCCAGAATTGCGGAAGTGGCGTCAGGGTATGCGGTGCGGAACCGGGCCAGTGCGTCGGAGAGCATCACGGTGTTGCCGACCTTGTCGGTGGAGGATTCCAGATAGAAGTCGGCCAGGCTGCCGATGTACCAGTCGAACGAGGCGTTCTGTATCACGATGGGATATTCCATGTCGCCGGGGCGGTTGCCGACGTGATAGCCCACCATGTCGAGCTGAATCACCGGCGAATCATTCTCGCAGCATTCCAGATCGGTGCCGTTGCCCGTAGGATAGCCGTCTACCTTGACCTTGCCGGTGCCTTCTATCTCCACGAGGCATTTGGTGGAGCATTCGTTGTCGATATCGTAATCCGCGAGCGTAGGTCCGGTAAAGGGCTGTCCCGGAATCTCGGGCGCCCCTTCGGGACGGTTGAACAGCAGGACGTAATATTGGTTGCCGACACGCATGTTGTTGTCGCGTACCCAGCAGTTGAAGGAAAGGAACTGAGTGCCGTTCATCACTTCGCCCATCGGGGTGCCGAATACGCCTTCGGTATATTCGGGAAGCCCGGAGAAGTCGGTGGTGAATTCCATCAGGCCGTATGTGGTTTCGTCGGCTTCACTTTCGCGGTCGGTGCCGTAGCAGCCCTTGAGCACCGAGGCGGCGTAAGCATCTTCGGATGTCAGGCCCTGTTCTCTGAGATTGTCGAACTCGGCTTTGTTTACGAAGGAGTAATAAAGATTCACTTTTCGGGCTTCCTCACCCTCTTTGGAGGGATTGAGGTCTACTATCTTGAGCAGGTTGTCGAAAGGCACATATACTTTCATGTCCGTCACCTTGTCCTTGTCGTCGCAGGGGAAGGAGAGCTGCCGTGCCTTGACGTCCGAGCGCATGATGTACACCTGCACGTTGTCGATGGCGTAGTCGGCGCCCTCGGAACTTGAGGCGTTGTTGTCCAGCTCTATCTCGTAATGGTCTATCCGGCTCGCGTCGATGTCGAGGGCATCAATTTCGGGCGTGAAGTTATAATACACCTTACACCATTCTCCCGGATATTTCAGCGGGCCTGTGACAAAGGAATGGAGGCGTTCCCTGGTATCGTCCTTCATCACTGCGATAAAGTTAAACGATACATTGGCCTGTTCGGGTCCATTGAAAGTCGCGACCCATGCCGAGACATGCAACGTGGCTCCATGGCATAGCTTGCCTACATTCAGGCGGCAGGTAACCCCGGGGTCAGACGAGGCGTTCAGCCAATAGAAATAACCCGGTTCCGGTTCGGTGGGACCTGTATATTCCTCTCCTTTCGCTGCTGCGGCTGCCATGTCCTGCTGTATCTTGTATCCCGACTCGTAGAAATGACGGTCGAACAGACCCGAGGCGACGTTAAAATTGTCTCCTGCGCCACGGTTGACGGCTTCCTTCCATTCCACTACGGATGAATGCTGGGCGATACGGTAGGTGCAGTAATTATGGCCGCGTCCCAACGTGGAACCATACTCGCACATGTTGCGTGGCAACGGCCATTTCAAAGCATAATATTTTTCACCCGGATCCGATTGCGCGTTTCCTCCGAATCTGGTCTGCCAGGGATGAAAAATATAATCTGTGACAGGGAAATCGGCGCCATCGCCTAACATATTGTTGAACCCCAGGTACTCGTCACAGTTTATAGTGCTGTAAGCCGATCCGAATCTTTCGGTCAAGTCGGCCTCGGTTCCAACAGTCTTGTCCTTTAGTTCCTGTTCATTGCAGATGTATGCCTCATTTGATTCGGCAGGGTTTATGAATTCAATGATGAATTCACGCACTATCAGGTCATGCGCTTCGTCTCCCAGAGGATTATCGGGGTGTTCGGGATCGTAAGGATGCAGAATGTTGCCGTTCACATCCTGTGCGACAAGACGAACTACATATTTACCGGCCTTTGCAGCGTTGCTGCAGCAAAGCATACGATAAACTTTCTGGTTGCCTCCACAGGCATAATAACGTGGGGAATCGGATTTGTCATCGAGAGTGCGTGATCCTACCAGGAGCACTTCTTTACCGAGGCTGAAGGTTGCGTCGTCCCACATACAGTCTTGTTCTTCCTCGATGCCATCGGCATTGGTCACTAATTTTTTTGTAACGACCTTACACCCTGCAACACGACGATAGTCGGAATTGCTGATTTTATAATAGAAGCGCGAACGTGCGTCCCAACCGTCGCCGGCCGCTATGGGCATACCGGCGTCAAGACGGACATTGAAGTCCGTGCCTGTCAGAGCCGTGATATACCTGCGGGTCTTTACCAGATAATTCTGATTATTCTCGTATGATCCGGACATCTCCTCTGCAAACTGACGTCCATCCTTGATATGGAATATATGGCGGTAGCAGAGTTCCGGCTCATAAATCTTGCGGTGAGCGTAATCGATGTTCAGATTCGCATCCATCGAGGGTTCCATTCCACTGCTTGTCGGGTCTTTGACATTGAACGAATAGCTGAAATCAGCAGCTATGGTATATTCCTTAGGCAATCCAAGTAATTCGCCACTCTTGGCATACGGATAGCGGGGGAAGAAGAATGTGGCGTATGTACCGGCATTTCCAGATCCTTTTTCATTCGGTTTAATAGTATAGAAAGAGCCGGGATTATCACTGGACATAGGCTTGCCGTCAGCATCTGCCCATACCCAAGAGCCTGGAGAGTCGTCGTATGTGTCCACGGGATCATCGGGATTGTCCGGACCCTCGCCCGGCAATGTCAGTCGTACATACGGATAGGGATACACTCCTGCACCGTCGCCGTCTTCCGTGCTGACAGCCCAATAGCCGGGCTTGCCGCCGTTCAGCTTGCCTACGAACTCCTCGGTGTTAAGGCTGGCAGGATCTGTCGGAATCTGCTTTATGCTGGCGATTGGAGGATTATTGGAATAACAATTGGTGACAGTTACACTATTATTATCAGAATAATAGAATGCATTGGTGGTGTAAGTTTCTGGATCACCGTTCCAATTGCGAGTCTCGACTTCTGCATCCGTAACTGTCCAGCAATTGGTGATGGTTGATTTTCCTCCATGTGTTGTAAAAATAGTGGCTGAAGGGAAAAACAAATGTTCATTATAGAACCCAGATGCTTTTAGAGTCCCCGTAACAGCGCAATTCCTGATTTCTACATTGCAAACCGTTGAATTCCAATTGCCGATAATTCCTGATACTGCTTGTGCCTTCAGTGTAGCCTTATTTATGACGCCTTGTATCACGAATGTTTCTTCTCCCCAGTTCGGAAGTGTGCCGATGATAGCCGCGGTAGGATTGTTCCATGCGTTTTCAGTAGTATTGGTAAAGCTGCAGTTCTCATCGAATATAATATTTCTCAGAGAGCCGGCATAGGTCTTATTATTAACAGATTGTATCCCCAAAGATGAGATAAATGCTACACCTCCGTTATTCGCAGTGTAATGCAGGTTCTTGATGACATGGCCCTGACCGTCGAATGTGCCGGCATATTTTTCGATTTTAGGGAATTGGTCGGGTTCCCAGCTATAGCCGGAGAAATCGAGGTCTGCCGTCAGCCTGGCATCAAGCAGTTTGTCGGTCTTTACCTGTTCAACAAACTCCAGGAAGTCGTCGACTGTGGCGATTTCGAACGCAGTTACAGGCTGGGGGGCATCGCCACCGCCGGTTTCGGGCTTATCGTAATGGCTTTCGCGGGGGAATCCGATGCCGGCGAAGTAGCCGTGATTCTTGGAATAATAGATGTCGCGGGGATCAACGAGGAAGTCGAGCAGACGTGCGCCAGTGGTCGGGTCTACAAGATGACCCCCGGTCTCGTAGTCATACCAGTGTGCGTACGACACATCGTATTTGTCAGGCATGCGTGTCGGCATCTCGTAGTAGGGCACAAGGGCCACGGCATCGCCCGGCACTGCGTAGTAGGTGTGCTCTATGACGTGGGTGCGCTGACGCTTGCCCTCTTTGACCAGAGGATCCTCGGCACCGGTGACCCAGGAATATTTAGGCATGTCGATGCCATACTTGGCCAGGGTCAGCAGGTCTTTCTTCCAAATGCCGTTCTCGTCCCAGCAGGCGTCCCAGTCGCAGAAGTCCTTGGGATTGTCGGCCGTGTCGTAGTGGTCAAGCTTATGCAGGTCGAATATGCCTCGGGTATTTACAAACTCATAGTCGGCATAGTCGGGGCGCAGGTCGGTGTTCAGATGGAAACGGTCGGTAAGGTATGATTCGTTGCCCGGCTCGGTGTTGAAGAAATAAATGGCCCCGGAATCCTTCTTCACCTTCAGCAACTGGAAGTGGGCGAGGCACATGCTCCGGTACTGGGTCCCCTTGTTCAGCGTCTTGCTGTTGTTGGCCGTGACGGTGAAGCGGATGTATCGGAATGTCTTGTCGGTGTGGATGCGTGTGGAGAATTCTTTGGTTCCCGGACCCCGGTATGTGAAGTAAACGTGCGTGTCGGGATCGGCGAACGGTTCCCACGTCACGCCGTCCCGCGATACCTCGACATGAAATGCCGTCGGATGCAGTTTCTTGCCGAAATTGCTGATGCTCAGGTTTGTGGGAGGATTCTGCTCCTTGTGTCGGGTCGTGTATACCACTATATCCTCGTCGGCAGCGAGTTTAAAGCCTTCGCCGAGGTCTATCTGCAGATATTGAGGATCCGGGCACGTACCTTCTGTGTCCGAAATCCAATACGAATAATTCACGGCACTGTTCGAATCGTCGATCAGTGTCTTGAGGTCGGCATCGCTCGCACTGCCGTTGTTGGTGACGTTATGGGCGTTGGAGTGCAGCTGGGAGGGGTCTTTGATCAGAACCTCGGGAAGTGGCGGTACGGCCGGCTTGGACGGGTCGGCGGTGCCGCTGTCCTGAGCCATGGCCGGCTGAAGGCATGTCGAGGCAATGGCCGCCGCAAGAAGCGCCGGCTTCATTAACCGCTTGAGTGTGCGTCGTATAGTGATCTGCATAAGTCGCGTATGTTGTTTCAAATCAAGCACGGACAAAAGTCCTTATAATAATTTTCTGACAGGAGAACAGGAGGAACAGGAGAGTCGATTGAGGCAATTCTTACTGTGGTTTCTTTTGCATGGAGAACAGGAGTCCGACTTGAAATGTCTCTCCTGTTTCTCCTGTTCTCCTGTCTAAAAATATCCATTACTGTTCGCGTATGATTTTTACCGTTCGGGTGAATTCCTGATAGGCGCCGGAATTGACCGTACGGGCGCCGATCTTGAATTCCACTTCGGCCGAGCCGGTTATGTCGAAAATCTGACCCACCACCTCACGGTCTCGCCATTCAAGAGTCATGAATCCGTCGGGCCCGGGTGCGGTGACTGTGAACGACTCGATCCTGACATATTCGGGTCCGGTCAGCTTCGTGTCGTCAAGCAACAGCTCGGGTGTCAGTTCGAAGTATCCGTGTGTCCTGAACGTGATGGTGGTGACGGGCTGCGTGTAACTGTCCTCGGTCCATAGGGCGGGATAGCCGCCGATAGGTGGATAGAACTTCGGCGTTATCCTGACGTCGAAGGCCGTCAGGTCGGTGAAGTTCACAGGTATCCTGATGTAGTCGTTGCGGTTGATGTAGCTGAATCCGTCCACATAGAACACGACGTCCCTGGCTTCGTAAGCCCCCTTCTGTATGTTGACGGTAAACTTGAACAGCCCATTGTCAGGAGCAGTTTCCGTTCCATCCGCCGGACCCGGCTTCGGCACTATGCATTCGCGCAGATAGAACCGTTCTGTCCGCGTTGCCGGCACGGCGCCTTCATTCTTGGTTAAGCTGAACCCCGGCGCTCCGAACAGGAGTTCGTCTACAGCGTCAGTCTGTGTATAGTTCGGCTCTTTCTCCAGACTGTTGTAATCGGGCAGCACGAATATGTCGCCGTGCGAGTAGGGGGAGAAGGCCAGGGAGTTTACGGCTACGTCCTGCTTGCTGAGGTTCCGGAAGGTCAGCTCCATTTTGGCCAGCATACGCACCACTTCGATTGAGAACGACTGGTTCTCCTCGTTGGTGACCTTGACGTCCTTGTAGCCGGTCATGGGAATCAGGGCTTCGGAGGCCCAGCGGTTCAGGGAATTTGTCTGGTTGTTCCACACGGCCGATGATATTGTCTCAGCAGTGGGGGCCGTTTTCTTCATTTCGAACGAGATGCCGGTGGCTGTCTTGAGCTGTTCCTCGGTTATGTTGGCGAATGCGTACACCCGGTATGTGCCTTGAGGAATCTCGAAGGTCACGATGTCCTGCTCGGCGGCGGGGGAGAGGCTGTTGCCGTGCCTGGCATATACCTTGCCGTTGGTCATGGACACGAACACGGCCCACCAGTCGTTTATGAGTTCGTTGTCAGTGGCGTTCGGGTCCTGACCTGCGCGCACGGTCACCGAAGCGCGCCTTACGGGCGCGTTGTCGGGATTGTCCTGGTCCGGACTGTCGGACGCAGATTTAGAGCATCCCGCCAATACCAGCACAGGCGCGGCGATTAACAATGAGTATACGTATTTCTTTATGTTATGCATCATCTTTATTTTTTTTGACAGGAGAACAGGAGAAACAGGAGAGTCGATAGTGGCATTCCTGCTGTTAGTTTCTTCGGTCTGGAGAACAGTAGCCAGACTTGAAATGACTCTCCTGTTTCTCCTGTTCTCCTGTCTGAAAAATTCCATAGCAGTTCTCCTGTCTAAAATATCCATAGCTGTGTTTTAATTGCATCTACTGTCTATTCTATCACTACCGGCGGGAATTCGCGGAGGAACCATTTGCGCACGAAGATGCGGTAGCGTATGTTGCGCGGTGCGCGTAGTTCCGGCTGCGGCGTGCCGGGGCCTGTGAATCCGACACCTACACGGTATATGTTGTTGCGCACTATGCCGTATTCCATCGGGAACGTCTCGTGCGGGTCTGAGGTGTCCCATGCGTTGTCGGCGCCGATGACATCGGTGTTGGCGTGACGCAGCCACAGGTTGTAGTAGCATTTGCCGTTCACGTATTCCTGCACCAGTGCCGGGAAACCGGTCTTGGCGGTGATGAAATCAGCGTATGTATGGGCCACGGTGCCGTCGGTAAAGTAGACGGCCTCCGATTCCTTCATGTCCTGTTTGGTGAGAGTCACGCGCCAGAAGGTAGTGCCTCGCGTGTATGCGGTGGCTGTCAGCTGTGCGGATTCGGGTTCAGTGGCGTCAAACGCACTGTAGACGGTGGCAGGAACGTATGTGGCCTCGAAGGCGAGACCCGTGACATAGTCGGCGGTCTGCGCCTCCGTCAGTTGGGTGTTCTCGTTGCAGTAGAACAGCGTCATGGCGCGGTCGAAGCTGTAGCCGGCCTGAGTGCATACGTTCGGCTTGCCGCCGTTGGCCTCAACCGCCTTGTTATGACGGGCGAAAGGATCGATGCCTTCGGTGCCGAACAGGTCTGCGTAATTCGTCTTGATGTTCGCGGCGCGCCAGTGGCTGTACCAGGCTTCGAGGCAGGATTGCGCATCGGTTTTCAGACCCGTGCGCGGTTCCACCACATAGTTGGTGGGAACCGTGGAGGGGGCGGCGCCGGTCTCTGCGGTGCAGAGGGTGGTCTGCGTTATGTCTTCGCCGACGCTCAGGTGCTTCAGCATGTAGACGGCGCGGTCCGTATCGGACGACGTGCCTCCAGTTACGGACGACGTCCCTCCAGTGGGCATCACGGCGTTGACGGGGATAATCTTTTCGATATAGACTTTGGAACCGTTGTCATCGATGGCGCCGTCCAGGTTATAGACCAATGCGTCGGTGACGCCATCCCTGACGTTGGATTGCCTGTACCAGAAGTCTACGCGGCTGGAAAGGCGTTCAATGAAAGTCTCGCAGCCGAACTTGTTGGCGGTGCCGTCGCTGGCGGTGCCCGTTACGGTCACCAGGCCGTCGCCGGCCGTGGCGTTGGCCGTGGCCATAACGAAGTCGGTGCAGTCATACGGCTTGCCGATCGGGTCGCCCCCGAGAGTGGCCGAAACCAACATATCGCCTAAAGCCGACACCGTGGCGCCGGCGCCAAGCTCGATGGCGTCCCCGTAATTGGCTACAACCAGTATATGATCGCCGGTCTGCGGCCGGTAGGTTTCCAGCGGCACGTTGACCGTTACGGTGTTGTCTATGCGGTCCGGCTTGGCCAACAGGTCCTGGGTAATCGACCCTGTATAGATGGATGCTTTTATTTTCAGGTCTTTGGCATTGTCCGAGGCGAGTCCGGCAGCATCGTTGACGAAGAATATGTTCAGGTCCCGGACGGTGCTTTCGTTGAGGGTGCCGTGTTCGCGGCCGTCACCGTCGTGTCCGGGTGTGGGGTTGGCGCGAGTGCCGGCGGCCACGGAGAGCTTGAGCTGCAACACGTTGCCTTCCTGCAGAACGGGACACGAGCCGTCGGGAGTCTCGCAGATGCATCCTGACAGCAATAACGCCGTCAGTGCCGCCGCCGTTGTCAATATGCTCTTGTTCATCATGGACTAAAGGTTTTCGTTCTGGATGCGCTTGCTCCAGTCCAGCACGTTGATCACCACGTCGCAGTACAGCCACTGGTCGCCCTTGAGTATGAAGTCAAGACGGTAGTCGTACTCGCGGTCCAGGTATTCCTGATGGCCGTAGTTGTAAAGCGCCCATGCCTGGCGCCCCTGTGCCAGGGTGGCCGTCAGGTTGATGTCGGCCACGAGTTCGCCGGTCTTGCGGTTCAGGATCTGCAGACGGGCGTTGTCGTCCGGGTTCTTGGGGTCGTACACCAGGCGGTTGAACATCATGTCGTAATGTGCGGCGTCGTAGATGGCAGCCGTGGCGCGCGAACTCTTGTTGGCGGGACCGTTCTGGTCGAAGTGCGAGGTGCGGGCGGAGTAGGGGGCGTACAGCAGTTCGTCGCATTCGGCCAGCTCGTTGTCATGCGCGAGGACACCGTTGGAGTCCAGCACACGCACGTCGAAGTCCTCGTGGCTGATGGACGCCGAGTTGTCCACCTGGCGTATGGTGACGTTCAGGTGCTTGGTATCGCGCACCAGCGAGATTGTGGCGTATGTGGCGCGTTCCTTCTGTACGGTCACGTACTGGTCCTCGAGCGGATAGACGGAAAATGGCTTTACGGTCTCCTCCATGTCGGGAATCATGTCGCCGTCCATCGGGGCGTGGCTCATGACGCGCAGTGTGTGCCACAGCGTGTCGAGGGGAGCCTCGTTGCTGACGTGATGGCGGTTGGTCAGCGGATGACGGTTTGCGTCATGGTCCAGGGTTACCTGCAGGTCGGTGTGGGAGGCGGGATCGTTGCGGCGGTACTTTGCGCCCTTGTCGCCTAAGGCCGTCTCCCAGTCGCGCTGCATGCCCACGGCCTGCAGTCGGTAGCGCCCCGGGGCCAGCTCGCCGTCCTCGAAGTGCATCATGTAGCCGTAACGTTTCAGCGGACGGTCCAATCCATTGTTGCTCACCTCCTTCTCGGCCACCTTCCGGCCGCTCTCGTCGTAGACATAGAGCTTGACGTGGCCCACATGGTCCTTGAACATGTCGGCGCGCTGGGTATTGTAGTCGTAGACGAAGCGCACGTACAGGCCCGCCGGGCAGTCGTCCAGGTCGTTGGTCATCATGGAACATGAGCCGGCGCCCAGACCCAGGGCTGAGGTGGCTAACGCTATGGAGAAAAATTTAAAAATTTTGCTAATTGTCATTGTCGTACAATCTTTCAGTTGGTTCCGCATCCGGCCGCAAGGCCGGGTGCGGATGATATAGGGGGCTTAAACTTACAGCGTTTCGGTCTGGCTGCGCTTAGCCCAGGACAGGACGTTGATATTGACCGACATGAACTTGTCGTCGTCCTTTTGGTCGTCGGGGGTGTCGTTGTTCTCGACCGTGGGGAACGTATTGTCGCCCATGCGCTTGAAGGACTCGATGTTGATTTCGTACCAGTTGTTGCGGACCATGCCGTAGCGTCCCAGGAAGTTCTGTGCTGCGTTGGTGGCGCCGTAGGTGTTCTCGATATTGTCGGTAGCCGTTACGCTGCCGTCGGAATCCCACGGGGTCAGGTCGTCGCCGAAGTGCTTGATGCGTACCTGATAGTAAACGACACCGCCTGTGTAAACCGTAACCACATTGTCAGCCTCTGCCTTGGCTACGAGGGCCAGAACCTGCTCGGCGGTGAAAAGGTAGTTGCCGTTGTGCATGATAGGGGTTGCGTGGGCGCCGCCCTCATCAAATTGATAGAGGGTCTGTGCACCCATCTTGATGATAGCTACCTTCTGAACGCCGTTCTCGTTGCGGTATTCGAACTGGAATGCCTCGCCCATGTCTACGGTGCCCTCGATGGTCTTCTTGTAGGCGTCCTGCAGAGTCTTGTCGTTGACGAAGGCGCTCTTAAGGCCGGTCTTGTCGGCATCTGCGTAGAATACGGTGTTCAGTCCGTTGGTGACGTACAGGTCCTTGACCTCGCCGCCGACGGCGTAGGTTACCTTCAGGACGGCGCGGGTGGTGTTCTGCCATGTCTGGTGAGCCACGTCGAACGTGTTCTCATGGCAGTACTGGGGCTTGTCGGCACCGGCTTCGCCTGTGGCCTCGGTGTTGCGGTTGAAGGTGGCGGCGGATGCCGTCTCGGCGTAAACGGGGTCAACGCACCAGTACGTACGCGCCAGAACCTGCAGGTTGTCACCCTTCAGGGCGCCGGCCATGCGGTACTTCAGGGACTGGGAGGCGTATTCGCTGGCATAGCCCATGTAGGTGTTGACGTCGGTACCCATGTTGCGGACCAGGTAGGAGTCCTTCTGGGTATTGTCCAGAACCCACTTCACGTCGGCCACGGTCAGGGTGGCCTCGACGCCATCGCCGTTGATGATACTTACGGCAGGATTGGTGCATACCACCGTAGCCTTGGCCGTGGCACGTTCCACATTGATGGTGCAGGCGGGATTCTGCTGGGCCTGGCCGGCATCTTCGTAGATGCACTTGTCCTGGCACTGTACCAGTGTGAAGATATCGGCCTTATCGTTGAGCAGCGGAGTGGCGTTGCCACCGGCGCGGCGCGACATCACGGCGTTGGTCATGAAGAAATTGTCGGTCTTGGAGCCGATGAAGTTGCTGCTTGAAACGGCTTTCAGCATGTCGGCGAAGGTGGTGCCGACAGCCGCGCCGCCCTTTACCTTAAGCGTGGTGCCATCGATTTCGAGAACCTCGCTGTAGTTCACCAGAGCCAGTGCGAATATCTTCTCGTCCGTGTCCAGTTCCACGTTGTTGACCTTGAAGGTTTTGGCGAGCTGGATGGTCACGGTCTCGTCGCCGGCGCTTTCGGTGGGGTTCGGCAGAGCGTATGCGCCTTCCATCGTGTAGGTAGATTCGGCGTCGGCGGGATTGCCTTTGAACAGCACGACGGCCGCGTCATTGATTTTGTACTCGTTGGGAGTTCCGTCCTCGAAGTTGTCGTTGGTAGCGCGAGTGCCGGCACCGGTAGGGAGGGTGATGTTGACGGCCATGTAGCCGTCGCCGGTGAATGAGGAGTTGCCTCCCTTGTTGCTGGGCTCATCGCTCTGGCAGGCGCTCAGAGCGAGGGCTATGGGCGCTGCGGCCCATAACAGATGTTTGATTCTCATAGTTCTGAAATTGTGTGTTTATAAAATGTGTGTATCTTGTTCGGGGGTATGGTAAGGTCTTTAAGGACCTTAAGGACCTTAAGGACTTTAGGGGACCTTAAAGGGGACTGTTACGGGAGCTGGTTAAGGTTCTTGGCGGCTTCGGGGAGGGTGGCGGCCTGTCTGAACAGCTCGGCGGCCTCCTCGTATCTTCCCTGGCGGGTCAGGTAAACGCCACGGGCGTTGATGGCCTCCGGTGAGTCGCCGGCCTTGTCGAGCATCGACTTGACGTCGGCGTCCTTGTCGGCGTTCATGGCTGCGACGGCGGCGTTAAGGTTGGCCTCCGCATCGTCGGGATAATACTTCAGGGCGGTGCGGATCACCTCATTGAACTCGGGCGAACCCTCGGGATAGAGGCGTGCCACGCGGAACATCTGGTTGAGCGACAGCAGCTCCGGTGTCTTCCTGATGACTTCGGCCAACTTCTGGTCGGACATCGGCTTCAGGCGCGTGTGGATTGCGAACTTGGTGGCGCGCAGACGCGGGAACCATTCGGGCAGTATCGTCTTCTTGTAGAGTGCGGCGAACTTGGGCGAGGTCTTCAGCTCCTTCTCCTTGGCGTCGAAGTCGCCGGGACCGTATGTCGGGCGGTCTATCAGCTCGAGCAGGTCGGCGCGCTGACGGTCGGTCAGCTCCTTGCTGTCCGCCACCTGCTGACGGAACTCAATCCAGTTCTCGGGCACGGCGTCATAGTGGCTGCGGTCGGCCGGCAGATTGTATTTGGCGGCGAGGTATTTGGCCAACGCGCGCGAACGGTTGGTTGCCAGGAACTCGTTGTGCAGGTAGGGCGACTCGGGCGAGGCGTAACCGGTGATGTTTATGGCGGCTATCTCCACGTTGGGGTCGGTCAGTGCGTAATGCACGGAGTCGTCAATCATGCGGAGCTGCGCGCGGTTGTCTATCTTCTGTCCGTTGCGGCATGTGTAGGGCTCGGCGTGGAGCACGGTCTTGTCCACCTCGAACTGCACGCGGGCGCGGCCCTCGTGAACGGTGACGGGCAGTTCCGTGACCTTCGGAGTGAGATATGCCAGCCGCATGTCGGGCGTGAGACCGAGGGGAGTGAGAGGAGTCTGGCCGGATGCCAGTTTGATGCCGCATCCGCAGGTGTCGATGTCCAGGACGATGCCGGCCTTCTCGCCTAACATCCACGGCTCGAAGGGGAGCGAGCCGCTGTAAGGCACGGACTGGGGACGGCCGTTGTGGCGTTCCACCTCCTGTGCCACGTCGTGACGCTTCACCAGGCTGCGGATGGTGCCGCGCTGGTAGGCTATGTGCATGTTGCGGCCGTTGATCATCACCGCCGGCATGGCTGCGTTGGTGTTGCCGTCCGTCACCACCGGCGTGACGAAGAACTGGTTCTGTCCCTTCATGTTGAGGGAATCGAGTATAAGGTTCAGGTTTACCTGCAGGCGGTCACCTTTCTTGTGGATGTCCACATTGTCCATCCCCAGACGGCCGTTGACGCGCGCTGCCGTCATAAGCCCGGGCAGCAGGGCAATCATCGTTATGAGTGTGCTGATTCGTTTCATGGCTGGGGGATTAGAATATGTACATGATGGAAAGGCCGAGCTTGGTGAGTCCGGCGTAATTGGTTTCGGATTTCACTCGCTTTGCGCCGCAGGTGCCGCAGTTGAACTGCTTGTACCAGATGTGGTTGTAGCCCACGCCGGCCTCGGCCTCGATGTTCCAGTGCTTGCTCAGAGGCCATTGGTAGCCGTAGGTGAATCCCACGCCGGCGTACGTGCCCTCGTAGCGCGAGTCGCGTACCTCCCTGGCGATGTTGCGCGAATGCCTGTCGCCGCCGAAGAAGCCGCCCGGGATGGGCAGGTCCACGTTCTGGGCGTTGAACTGGCCTCCCATGGCGTGAACGCCGATGAAATGGCCGTCAAGTGCCGAGCACGTCCACCAGCGGTATTCCGGCATCACTACCCAGTGCTTGGCGTAACGCTGGCCATGCTTTTTGGACGAGAATTTCCAAGGATTCAGACCGTAAACCAGGTTGATGGTGGATTTGCGGCTCAGCACCAGCTCCGCGCCGAGGTTGGGCGTGGTGGTGGCGTCGTACAGCAGATTGGTCTTGAGTGCGAATTGGGCCGAGCCGGTCAATGACGTCAGCATCAGGACGATGCCGGCGGCCAGAAGTCTCTTTTTAAGGTTAAGGGCGAAGCGCCCTTTGCTCAAGGCGTTTCGTAATGTATAGGTGATCATAATCTTAAAGTGATCGTGTGTGTCAGTCTCCGGTTAAGGAGATCCGGTGTGTTTCTGTGTGTTTCAATCCGGGTTCAGGTAGCCCGGTGTGTGTTTCCGTGTCAGTGGTTTCCTTGTAGGATTTCAGTCTAAAATAGCCGCGTACATGACGCGACTATCACAAGGCGATGGTCTATAGCATTATGGACAATAGTCTATAAGACTATAAATCGATGCAAAAATATAAACAAAATTATTGACGAAATGTTAACGAATGTTAAACCGGGGGGGGTAATTCAGACTTTATCATTTAATGGATAAAATAGTATCAGAATGTAGAGGCGGGAGAGGGGTAAAAAAAGAAGTGGCGGCCGCGGGCCACCACCACTGTATGGGAGGACTGGAGTGACGGCGTCCACGCCGTCAATTTGTGGGCGGTGAGGACACCGCCCCTCCAGTTAGCGCTGCCGGCTACGGGCGGTGAGGACACCGCCGCTCAGGTTAGCGAAGGTCGGTGACTTTGTCCATGTCGCCGTAGTCCAGGTTCTCGCCGCCCATGCCCCAGATGAACATGTAGTTGCTGGTGCCGGCTGCGGCGTGTACGGACCATTCGGGGCTCATGACGGCCTGCTCGTTGTGCAGCCAGAGCACGCGGGTCTCGTTCGGTTCGCCCATCAGGTGACAGATTTCGTTGCCCTCGGGTACCTGGAAATAATAGTAGGCCTCCACGCGGCGGTCGTGGGTGTGGGCCGGCATGGTGTTCCATACCGAACCGGGCTTAAGCTCCGTCAGGCCCATCTGCAGCTGGCAGGGGCCTTCTTTCAGTACGTTGCGCACTATCAGCTGATTGATGATGCGGTCGTTGCTCTCCTCCATCTTGCCGGCGAAGATGCGGTTGGCCTTCAGCGAGCCCTTGCGGCCGTCGATGGTGATGAGCTGTACGGGGTATTCCTTGTGGGCGTTGGCCGAGTTGATGTAGAACTTGGCCGGGTTCTTATAATCCTTGCTCTTGAACACCACATTCCTGTTGCCGCGGCCTACATAGAGGGCGTCCTTGAAGTGGAGCTCGTACTCCTTGCCGTCTACCTCCACGATGCCGTCGCCGCCGGTGTTGATTACGCCGAGTTCGCGGTGCTCAAGGAAATATTCCGACTTCAGCGGGTCGATGGTCTCCAGTGTCAGCGGCTTGGTGGCCGGAACGGCGCCGCCGAAGATCAGACGGTCGTACATGGAGTAGGTGAGAAGGATCTGATCGGCTTTCATGACCTCGGTCATGGCGAAGCGTTCGCGCAGCTTGGACGTGTCGTATGTCTTCACGTCAGTGGGATGGCAGGCGCGCTGAATGGTGTAGTGTGTCGTTTGGGCCGACATGCCCAGGGCGCACACGAGAGCCGCCCCTATTAAGTATTTTTTCATAAAAACTGTTATTATTTGTATTTTAAACAGGAGAAATGAATTTATTTAATTCGCCTTATCTATTTTGGACAGGAGAACAGCTATGTTTTTTAGACAGGAGAACAGGAGAAACAGGAGATTCTATTGAGACCATGCTTTTGTCAGGTTCTTTTGTGTGGAGAACAGGAGACTGACTTAATATGTCTCTCCTGTTTCTCCTGTTCTCCTGTCTAAAAAACATAGCTGTTCTCCTGTCTAAAAATACCTGTAGGTATTCTAATGTATGTTTCCTGTTTCTTCTGTCTATTGGTTAATAATGGAGAAGCATTCGGCGCACTTGTCCTGGATGAACTGCCAGTCGCCGGCGGCGACCACGTCCTTGGGGAACAGCTTGGAGCCCATGCCTACGGCGAAGGCGCCGGCTTTGAACCATGAATTGAGGTTTTCTTCGGTCGGTTCCACGCCGCCTGTAACCATGATCTTGGACCAGGGCATGGGAGCCATCAGGCCCTTTACCATCTTGGGGCCGAGCACGTCGCCGGGGAACAGCTTGCACACCTCGCATCCTGCTTCCTGGGCGAATCCTACCTCGGACACCGAGCCGCAGCCCGGCACGTAGGGTACGCCGCGGCGGTTGCACACGCGGGCAACTTCGGGATTGAACAGCGGGCCCACCACGAAGCAGGCACCCAGCTGCATATATAAGGAGGCGGTGGCCGGCTCGACGACCGAGCCTACGCCCACAGCCATCTCGGGGCATTCAACGGCGGCATACTTCACCACTTCGGCGAACACCTCGTGGGCGAAGTCGCCGCGGTTGGTGAACTCGAACAGACGGACACCGCCGTCGTAGCACGCCTTGACCACACGCTTGGCCGTGGACGCATCCTTGTGATAGAACACCGGCACCATCGGCGCCGACGCCATCTTATTCAGTACTGCGATTTTATCGAATTTAGCCATGATTTGTATTATTCTTATTTTTAGACAGGAGAACAGGAGAAACAGGAGAGTCTATTGAAGCAATGCTTCTGTTAAATACTTATGTCAGAAGAACAGGAGTCTTGTTTGTGTTGTCTCTCCTGTTTCTCCTGTTCTCCTGTCTAAAAATAATATGTACTCCAGTTAATCTCCTATTCTTTAGCGCTGTACGCGGCCGTTGGCGGAGCCGCCGGCCAGGGCCAGAACCTCGGCCTCGCTCATCAGGTTGAAGTCGCCGGGTACGGTCTGTTTCAGCGCCGACGCCGCCACGGCAAACTCCAGTGCATCCTGTACGGATGGCATCGTCAGCAGGCCGTGGATCAGACCACCCGAGAACGAGTCGCCGCCGCCTACGCGGTCGATGATCGGGTTGATGTCATAGCGCTTGGACTCGTAGAACTCCTTGCCGTCATAAGCCAGAGCCTTCCAGCCGTTGTGGGTGGCCGAGAAGCTCTCGCGCAGCGTGGAGGCCACGATCTCGAAGCCGAACTTTGCGGCCATCTCGCGGAAGATGCCCTTGTATCCTTCGGCCGAGGTGTCGCCCTTCTCTACGTCGGCGTCAGGTTTGAAGCCGAGGCAGAGGTCGGCGTCCTCCTCGTTGCCGATACAAACGTCCACATATTCCATCAGGGGCACCATTACGGAACGGGCTTTTTCGGGCGTCCACAGCTTCTTGCGGAAGTTGAGGTCAACCGACACCTTGACGCCATGTTTCTTGGCGGCGATGCAGGCTAAGCGTGTCAGTTCGGCGGCCTTGTCGCTGATGGCCGGGGTGATGCCGCTCCAGTGGAACCAGTCGGCGCCCTCCATGATGGCGTCGAAATCGAAGTCGGAGGGATCGGCCTCGGATATGGCGGAGTGGGCGCGGTCGTAGATTACTTTGGAGGGACGCATCGAAGCGCCGGTCTCACAGTAATATATGCCCACACGGTCGCCGCCGCGGGTGATGTAGTCGGTATGTACGCCGTAGCGGCGCAGCGCGTTCACCGCGCTCTGGCCCACCTCGTGGGCGGGGAGTTTGCTGACGAAGTATGCGTCGTGACCATAGTTGGCGCAGCTGACGGCCACATTGGCCTCGCCGCCGCCCCAGATCACATCGTAGTTGTCTACTTCCACAAGCCGGCTGCATCCCGCCGGCGACAGGCGAAGCATAATCTCGCCTAATGTTACTATCTTCATCTTATTTTTATACTATAATATATTTTTGACAGGAGAACAGGAGAAACAGGAGATTCTATTGAGGCCATGCTTTTGTTAGATTCTTTTGTGTGGAGAACAGGAGTCTTGTTTGTGTTGTCTCTCCTGTTTCTCCTGTTCTCCTGTCTAAAAAATCCCATAGCTGTTCTCCTGTCTAAAAATCACATAGCTGTTCTCCGGTTATTCTTCGGTCTGGAGGCAGTCGGAGCGGTGCTGCTGCATGGCTTTCTGGTTGCGGATGATCAGCACACGGTTCCAGTACATCAGGCCCATGGAGCCAACCACCAGGATGCCGGCTCCAATCCATTTCCAGGCGTGGCAAAGCTGGAAGATGATCCACGTCAGCGGGCTGGCCGCGAAGTCAAGGCTGCCGCCTTCGAATCCGGCGGGTATGGCCACGGCGCCGTCCTGCGTGATGCGGTACACATCCTGGGCGGCCGACGTGAAGTAGGGCGCCAGTGATGTGACGGAGTAAAGACCGATCACGATCACCACCAGCCCGACGATGAACGTCTTCAGCACGTTGCCCTTGGTGTAGGGCAACACGAGCGGGAAAATGTAGAACATGCCGGCCAGCGAGGCGAGGGGCAGGAAGCGGTTGTCAGGCAGCACGACGGCGAGCAGCAACGTGACCGGAATCAGCAGCAGCGACACCACCAAAGTTGTGGGATGACCTATCACCAATGCCGGGCTCATGCCGATGTTCAGACCGTCGGCGCTTTTGAACTTGCGGGCTATCAGCTGTCGTGTGGCCTCGCTGATAGGCTTCAGACCCTCGATGAACAGCACCGTTACGCGCGGAATCAGCTCCATCACCGCACCCATCTTGATGCCGAGGCCCAGGATGGTTGGGATATTGTCAACGATTTCGCCCCACGAGCTGTAGGAAAGACAGCCGATGGCGATTCCTATGACAACACCGAGGAACAGAGGCTCGCCCAGGAGACCGAACTTCTTCTTCATTCCTTCGGCGTCGATGTTGAGACGTTCGAAGCCGGGAATCTTGTCCAGACCCTTGTTGATGGCCCATGCGAAAGGCACGAATCCGGCGCAGAAGGGCTGCGGGATGCTGATGCCGTCCAGGTCCTTGTAGAAGCGCTGGAACTTCAGCGCGGTCATGTCCGCAATGATAAGCGTGACGATGTAGCAGATGATGGCTCCGAAGAAGCCCCATGCCAATGAGTCGGACGCGAAGTAGATTATTGCGCCGATGAATGCGAAATGCCAGTAGTTCCAGAGGTCGATGTTTACGGTGCGCGTGGTCTTGGTGAGTAGCATCAGCAGGTTCACGCCCAGACACACAGGTATGATGAGCGCGCCGACGGCAGTGTTGTAAGCCACGGCGGCCGCAGCGGGCCAGCCCATGTCGAACACCTGCAGTCGCAGGTCGTAGATGTCAACTACCGACTGCAGCGCGGGGCCGAGGGCCGAAGTCAGCAGTGCCGTCACGATGGACAGGCCGACGAAACCGACGCCCACCTTGAGGCCCGCCTTGAGCGCGTCGCCGAACTTGATGCCGATGCACACGCCGAGGATGGTGAATATCACCGGCATCATCACGGCCGCTCCCAGCCCGATGATATACGAAAATACGGAAGTCATACCTCCAGCGGATTCTTGCCGATGTAGGCGAGGATGCCGCCGTCGACGTAAAGTATGTGGCCGTTCACGAAGTTGGAGGCGTCGGAAGCCAGGAATACTGCGGGACCCTCAAGGTCTTCGGGCGTACCCCAGCGGCCGGCGGGAGTCTTGGAGATGATGAACTGGTCGAAAGGATGACGCGAGCCGTCGGGCTGCTTCTCGCGCAGCGGCGCGGTCTGTTCGGTGGCGATGTAACCCGGGCCGATGCCGTTGCACTGGATGTTGGCGGCGCCGTATTCCGAGCAGATGTTGCGTGTCAGCATCTTCAGGCCACCCTTGGCGGCGGCGTATGCGCTGACAGTCTCGCGGCCTAACTCGCTCATCATCGAGCAGATGTTGATGATCTTGCCGTGACCTTTCCTGATCATGCCCGGAATGCAGGCCTTGGCTACGATGTAGGGGGCGATAAGGTCCACGTCCACTACCTTGCGGAAGTCCTCGACCGACATTTCCTCCATGGGGATGCGCTTGATGATGCCGGCGTTGTTCACCAGGATGTCGATGGTGCCTACCGTCTTCTCGATGTCGGCCACCATTGCCTTTACAGCCTCCTCGTCGGTGACGTCGCACAGATATGCCTTGGCGTCGATGCCAAGTTCCTTGTACGATGCCAGGCCGCGGTCGATGGTGGACTGACGCGAACAGTTGAATACTATTTTGGCGCCTGCCTCGGCCAGGGCCTTGGCTATGGCCAGTCCGATGCCGTACGCACCACCTGTCACGAGGGCCGTCTTGCCCTCAAGCGAAAACATGTTCTCCATAATCGTTATGTTGTTTTAATTTATAGTTCTCTGGTTTCTAAGGTATGTTGATTATGGGCTTCGGGTGACTGATTGCAAAATTAATAAAAATTTTGCAAATAACAGTCACAATCCGCCCTATACGCAACAATATACGTGCGAATAGGCCTGTAAACTCAATCAATTTTATTATGTCGGGAAGAATCGTTAACTTTGTGGCTATGAAACTGAGAGGATTAATCAACGTGTGGTTGCCGGTTATGTTGCTGTCGGGATGCATCAAGGATGATTTGCCCGAGGAGTACAGCCTTCAGCCGGGCGACCGTGTGCCGGCGTTCAGCGTGATGATGAGCGACGGCGGCACGTTCAGCAGCAGCGAACTTGCAGGCAAGCACGGCATGATAGTGTTTTTCAACACCGAATGTCCCGACTGCCGCCGCGAGCTGCCGAAGATACAGCAGGCTTACGATCGAGTCAAGGACAATCCCGATTACAGGGTAATATGTATCGCGCGCGAGGAAGGTGAGGCGGAAATCGCGGCCTATTGGCGCGAAAACGGCCTGACGCTGCCATACTCGCCGCAGCCCGACCGCACGGTCTACAATATGTTCGCCACCGTGTCGATTCCGCGCGTGTACATCACTAATCCGGATCTGGTAATTGATGCCGTCTACGATGATACGGCTCCATTTGATCCCGACAATCTATAATTAACCCTTTTTGAGTATTGCAGACGGCTGGAATATATACTAATTTTGCAGCCGTAAATCAGAAACCAAACATGATAATGAAAAAAATAACCCTATTGTTGATGTCGGCGCTGATGGCCGGCGCCTCGACGGCAATGGCCGAAGGGATGTCGCTGAAAGTGACTCTCGACGACGGCAATGTCCGGACGTTCACTCTGGCCGAGAAGCCGGTAGTGACTTTCGGCGCCACCGACATGAAAATCACGGCTCCCGGCGCGGAAGTGACCTATGCCCGTGCCGATGTGCGGAACATAACGTTCGTCGATAACGGCAGTCTATCGGTGGCCGACAGATTAACCGAGAATTATTACTATGACGGCACCGAATTCCGCTGCGACGGCAGCGACATCACTGTCCACGACATGAACGGACGTCTTGTCATGACGGGCCGCGACCGGGTGTCGACCGCCTCTCTCCCAAAGGGTATATATGTAATTAAGGCAAACAATACAACAATCAAGATAATCAAATGAAAAGGAATATCATGGCCCTCGCGGCCTTCGCGATAGCAACTCTCACCGCCACAGCCCAGAATCCCGAACTGCTGATAATAGACATGAACGACGGCACCACTAAGACCATCCCCGTCGCCGACATCAAGCAGCTCAGCTTCGGCACCGAAGAACCCACCACCATGTCCGGTGCATATACAGGCGTAACTTCCGTCCAGGTAGGCGATATGGCTACATATACGGCCGACATAACCTGCACCATCGTGGAGAACGCCGACGGCACCCTCAACTTTACATGGCCGCAGTATCAGCTTGCCGGCACCGTGATGGGCGACCTGACTCTCGGCACCCTCACGATACCCAACATCCCCTACGAGGAGGAGAAAAACGCCTATTATCTGAATTACAGCAGCCTGGGACTGACACAGTTCTTCAGCAACGGAACATCGATGAACCAGGATTACGTATTGGGCGAGACCAGCGAGATCACCATCGAGAAGACCGCCGACGGCATCAAGGTGACCAACCCCTTCAAGCTCGGCCGTATGCCTTTCCCGCTCACGCAGACCTTTACGGGTAAGAAGTGATAAGTGACAAGTGGATGAGTAACGAGGCATGTTGAAGGTCAACGGTATATTGACAGGCATCGTGATGGCGGTCGTGCTGACCGGATGCGAAGGTGTGTTCGGCGGCATATACGACGAGCCGGACAACAGCGGCGAGGTGACGGTGAACGGCACACTGTATGTGGACGCTTCCGACTGGGCGCAGTGGCACTATCTGGACCTGCATCAATTAGCCGACTCGGTGGCCGCCGACTCCACCTACAACACTTCGCTGGCATGGCGCACATTCGACATTCCGACCGAGCCGCTGACTGACCCCGCTCCCGGCGACCGCAACGGGATATACACGTATTGGTACGACGTATTCGGCGCCGGCATATCGGTCAACGAGTTCCGCGACTTCTACGCCACGGCGCCTCAGCCCGAACCGGAATCGTGGACCATTGCCGTGCACCGCAACAACGTGCGCACCAATGGCTGCGAAGCCGCCGCAACCGGCCTGACCGACATCGACAAAGTCCCTGCGGACAGCGAATATCTCGAGGGCCTGACATACCGCGCCGACGAATGGAACGAGCTTGACGTATGGGTGATACGCGAGCGGATGCTGTCGGGTCTGATCGGCAATCAGGGCATGGAGGTGAGTCCCGTGCTTTCATCGTGGCTTGAAGTGGCCATCCCTCCGATGCCGCCGGCATTCACCATGAACCCCGAAGTGTTCGTGTTGCGCTTGCCCGACGGCACGCACGCCGCCATACAGCTCCAGGACTATGTCAGCTCCGAAGGCGTGAAATGCTGTCTCACCATCAAATACCGTTACCCGCTATGACACCGCGTCATCCCGCCTTTGCGCATCGGCTTGCGCCCGCTTTTGCGCGTCGGCTTGCGCCCGTGTTGTTGTGCCTGGCCGGACTGTGGCACGAGCCCGCGGCTCGGGCGTCGGAGACTGCCGACACCGCCGGCGTCCGCAATTTCGACCTCGACGAGGTCGTGGTGACCGGCGTCCGCACTCCCAAGCTGCTGAAGGACGTGCCCGTGCAGACACGCCTCATCACGCGCCGCGACATCGAGCGCTCGGACGCCACCGACATTCGCGACCTGCTGCAGGCCGAGATGCCCGGCGTGGAGTTCAGCTACGCCATGAACCAGCAGACGCACCTCAACTTCAACGGCCAGGGAGGGCAGAGCATCCTGTTCCTGGTGGACGGCGAGCGTCTGGCCGGCGAAACCATGGACGACGTGGACTTCTCGCGCCTGGACATGGCCAACGTGGACCACATCGAGATAGTGAAGGGCGCCTCGTCGGCCCTGTACGGCAGCAATGCCGGAGGCGGCGTGATCAACATCATCACCCGCAAGGCTGCCAAGCCCTGGCGTGTCAACGGCGACGCCCGATGGTCGAAGCACAACGAGCAACGCTACAATCTGTCGGTCACAGCCAAAGGCAGTAAGGTCAGCAACGTGCTGACCGGGAGTTTCTATGACATAGACAATTACAATGTAAAGAGCGCCCCGGATCCGGTGACACGCGTCATCGGTACGGTCTATGGCAGCCGCGTCTGGAACGTGCAGGAACGCATTGCATACCAGCCCATCGACAATCTGAAACTGTCCGGACGCGCCGGATATTATTTCCGCCAGCTCACGCGCGAGGCAGACGCTCCGGAGCGTTACCGCGACTTTACCGCCGGACTGCGCGGCGAGTGGGGCATAACCGAAAACGACCGGCTGGAGGTGGCATACTCGTTCGACCAGTACGACAAGTCGGACTATTACCGCCGCAGCAATCGCGACGTGCGCAGCTACAGCAACGTGCAGAACACGGTGCGTGCAATGTACAACCATACCTTCGGCAACGAAGACGTGCTGACAGCCGGTGCCGATTTCCTGTACAATTACATGCTCAATACCAAATTAGACGACCGTCGCCGACACGAGACCTGGGCCGACACCTTCGTGCAGTATGACTGGATCATCGACCCGCGCTGGGAGGTGGTGGGTGCCGTGCGCTACGATTATGTGTCCGACGGCGACATGTCGCGTGTCACGCCTAAAGTCTCGGCGCGTTACCGCCCGCATAACGACGTCAACATCCGCCTGGGCTACGGCATGGGCTTCCGTGCCCCGACGCTGAAGGAGAAATATTACAGCTTCGACATGGCCGGCATCTGGATAGTGAACGGCAATCCCAACCTGAAGTCGGAGACCAGCCACAACGTCACCCTGTCGGCCGACTACACCCACGGCAACTACAATGTCACGGTGTCGGGCTACTACAACAACATCCGCAACAAGATAACCACCGGCGTGCCTTATTACAGGCCCGACGATCCGACCGAACTGTACTTAGACTATGTAAACCTGAACCGGTTCACGGTATGGGGAGGGGAGATAACGCTGCAGGGCAAATGGAAGAACGGCCTGGGCGCACGTGTCAGCTACGCCTACACCGACGAGCATCAGGCCAGGGACAAAGGCGGAAACAATGTGGCCAACCAATACATACCCGCGCGCAAGCACTCGCTGACCTGCCGCCTGGACTGGGGCAAGGAGTTCAGCAAGGTCTATACGCTGAACGTGTCGGTGAACGGGCGCGTGCTGTCGGGAGTGAAGAATGTGGAATACCGTGATTATTACGACATCTCGAAGGGTACGGTGACGGTGAACTATCCCGCCTATACGCTGTGGAAACTGAGTGTGTCGCAGCGCTTCACTCGCTATGTGACGCTGAACATTGCGGTCGACAACATCTTCAACTACAAGCCCATGTACTATTACCTGAACTGCCCGCTGACCGACGGCGCGGCCCTGCAGGTGGGACTGGCGTTCGATATTTACTAAAACGGATGGAAAGCCGACTGAGACGGCAAAGCCGCGGGCTTTGCCCACAGTCGCGGAGACTGGAGTGACGGCGTCCACGCCGTCAGTAAGTGGGCGGTGAGGACACCGCCCTCCCAGTCATATCTTCAGGAGGTAGTCGGAAAGGTTCTCGGAGCGCTCCAGATTGAGTTTGCGGCGCAGGCGGTAGCGGGTCATCTCCACCGACCGGTACGAGATGTTGAACAGCGGTGCGATGTCCTTGCTGCTCAGTCCCATCTTGATGTAGCAACAGGTGCGCAATTCAGTTATGGTAAGGTCCGGATGCAGATTCGTGAGCCGCTTGGTGAAGTCCTCGTAGGCCGCATCGAAATTGTGCACGAAATTTTTCCAGTCGTCGTCATGACTGATGTTGTCGCGGATAATGCCGTGCAGTTTCTCTATCTGTCTGTTTATTTCCACCGAGATTTCGCCGTCCTGCAACTTTTTGAGACGGTTGGATATGTCGCCGAGTATCTCGTTTTTGCGCACTATGTTCATGGTCAGGTTGGAAAGTTCCTCGGCCTTGTGTTTGACATCGAGTTCCAGCTGGCGCCCCTTGAGGGTGGCGATTTCGACATCCTTCTGCAGAGCGTCCTCGCGAGCCTTGCGGCGGGTTTCCTCCAGCTCCTTCTCCTTACGTTCGGCCAGACGGCGCGTGGAGCGTGTCAGCCATAGCTTGACGGCACGGCGCGCGCATTCCAGCAACGCAAGTACCAAAAGCATGTACGTCACCTTGGCACCTGTGCTGAGGTACCACGGAGGCAGGATGGTGAATGCCAGGCTCGTCTCGTAATTGTCGGGGAGTAACGGGTGTGCGGCGCGCACATGCATCACGTACTTGCCGGGACCGAGGTTGGTGTATTCTTTCTGTGGATCATGCCCGTAGCTGCTCCAATGATCGTCGAAGCCTTCGAGCCTGTAACTGAACCTCACGTTCTGCTCGTCAAAGAATATGGGAGCCGCGAACCGGAACTGAAGTGTGCTGACGTCAGGACCTATCCTGAGGTCGGGTATGGCTCCGTTGAATCCTGAACGGCACAATACGGAATCTCTGTCGGCAAAGACACGGTCGATAACCAGTTTCGGTTCCTTGAAGGGCCCCGGATTATACTTAAGGTCAACGTCTATGAAGCCTTCCATTCCCGATATTATCAGATGGTTGTCAGGCAGGAAATTGAAATTTTCGAATCCCGGGATAAGGGTGGGACCGATTGAGGCGAACCCGACGGAATCGACGGTAGTGAGGTCGGAAGCCAGATTCCGTGTGCGTATGATGCGTTTTCCGTTGACGCACCATATATCGCCGGAAGGAGCCTCCTTGAGCTTGGCCGGCGTGTTGACACCGAATCTGCGGCTCATCTTGGTGTCGAAACTGAATCTGTTGCCGTCGAAGGTCATGAATCCCCCTTCGGTACTGAATACAAGCCTGCCGTCCACTATCATGACGTTATTGTTATGGTCGGTAGGCAGTCCGTGTCGGCTGTTGTAGAAATCGGTTCTGATCACGGACCTCGTTTCCGGATTGATGGAAAGACGGTACAGGCCCTTGAGCCAGTGAGGCATCCATACATATCCATCGCCGTCCTGGGTGAAATGGCCGCCTATGTCGTCATATCCGCTGACGCGCCCCGTATTGGTGATGTTTCCCCCGTCGATACGCAGGATGAACAGACCCTCATAGGCCGACACAAGGGCGTATTGCGGGTAATCCCTGAGCCTCTGGACACTCCAGGTTCCGGATATGTCCGGTATCTTGGAAAATTGTGTGCCTGTGCCGTAATATATTCCGTTGTCGGCACAGACGAATACGCGCCCGTCGATTGCAGATACATCCCATATCTGACCGCGGATGATGGGGGCGAGGTCCGGGACATTAGGGCCGTTGCAGGGATAGTCTGTGAGGAACAGACCCTGATTGGTGCCTAAATAAAGCGACCGGCCCTGAAGCAAAGACATATATCCCGCTCCATAACGGTTGGTGGAACTAAGCAGGTTGGTGAAAGGAGAATTAAGTTTGATCAGGTCTATGCCGTCGTCAAGGCCGGCCCAAAGATTCCGGTTATTGTCGAAGAACAGAGATAGCACCGTATTGTTCTGCATGCCTGTGGTAAGGTTGGCGTACGAGACATTGCCGGTGGCGAAATCCTTGGTCACCACACCGTTGAGGATAGTGCCGAAAGCATAGCGGTTTTCGGAATAAGTGGCGCAGAACACCTGGCTTTCTTTCAGAAACGGGTCTATTTCCGTATGCAGCGGCACTATGTCGGCGCCGGAGGTGACGAACAGCCCGTGGTCGCTGGTCACTATCATGACGGCTTCGCGGAAAGGCAGAATGGCGACTATGCGGAAATCCCGCACTTTCTCATGACCTCGTACGGCCACCAGCCTGCAGCCTCGCAGCTCATAAAGCCCGCGCCCCTGTATGGCTACATACAGCGAGCCCTGAATCAGCGCCGAACTGCTGATTTTGCCCGGCATGACTATCCGAAGCATGTGTCGGCCGTCATAACGGAGTATATCCTTGTCCGCACGGAACCAGATGGTGTTGCCTTGACGGTGAATGTCCCATACCTCGTTGAGCGGTCTTGAGGATTCTCCCAACAGTGGCCGCATCGAATGATAGACAAGCCCCCGCGAACCGTCCTGAAGCGAGAAATAGCCGATTTCTTCCGAAGAACCCACGTAGAGGCGTCCCCTGTCATAGTCCAGTAGCGCCGAGCGGAGGGTCAGTCCATGAGGCAGCTGTTTAAGCTCCCATTCGTTGCCGTTATATATAAGGAGTCCGTCCTTGTTGCAGAAATACATCCGGCCTATCGAATCCTGCACCGCGGCCCAGGTCTGGGTCCCTCCACCCGTAGACTTGCGCGCATAGTTTTCGATGATGGGGTAGGAGGCCCGTGCAGTGACGAAATTCAGCAGTAGTGTCGCCGCAATAAGAAACGAATATATCCATTTTGAAGCTTTCATGATGTCGTAAAACTCACTTAAGGAGTATATGAGAATATTTATTCAGGTAAGGCATATTCTTAACGGAAAAAAGTGGTTTGTGAGTCTATATGTAAAACATGTTATAAAACATATTTTTGCTAACATGAACATATACAAATATATAAGATGTGTTAATATAGTTGATGTAGGGTAATAAAAATGTCGATGTAGAGTTATTGTGAATACGAAACTATTGACAATGATAAATGCGACATCTAATTTTGTGACCGAAATCGGGCATCGGCCAATAACAAGATGATGTTCGGAGTCAATGTTGAAACAAATTATTGAAACAAATAATACTACAATAACAGTAACAATATTTTAAGGAGCGACATGAAAAACTTGATGTTTTGCATAGCCTTATTATTAGGAGGTCTGACGGCAGCGGCCCAGGTGACCGTGACAGGAACGGTTACATCGGCCGACGACGGCGAGACTCTGATAGGAGCTACAGTTCGCGTGGTAGAGAATCCCACCAACGGAGTGGTGACTGATCTGGACGGCAATTACAGCATAAGTCTGCAGCCGGGTCAGACAATAGAATACAGCTACATGGGATTCGACCAGCAGAGAAAGAAATTCAGTGCCTCGCAGCGCTACGACGTGAAGCTTGCGAGCACCAAGACACTCGACGAAGTGGTGGTGATAGGTTACGGTACGATGAAAAAGAGCGACGTGACCGGTTCGGTAAGCTCGATCGCCGCCGAGAATCTTCAGAAAACGCCTTCCGCATCGCTGGCCAATGCCCTTCAGGGTCAGGCCGCCGGCGTGACGGTCAATTCGCTGACAGGACGTCCGGGCGCGAGCGCCGAGGTGCGCATCCGTGGTGTCGGAACCGTGAACGGGGCATCGCCTATATATGTGGTGGACGGCGTGATCACCGACGACATCTCCTTCCTGTCGCCCAGCGACATAGCCAGCACCGAAATCCTGAAAGACGCCTCGGCCACAGCCATATACGGTAGCCGTGGTGCCAACGGCGTGGTGATCGTGACCACCAAGACCGGCAAGAAGGGGGAGCGCGCCCACATCACGTTCGACATGTATGCCGGCTGGCAGTCGCGCTGGCGCAAGCTCGACGTGATGAACGCCAAGGACTTCGCCGACACATACGTGAACATCAACGCAAACGCCCGCGCACGCAAGGTGTACGAGGAGCAGGGCTTCAACGCATGGCTGAATACTTTCATGGGAGTAGGCGCGTCTCCTTACTTCCCCACGGTCTACAACGCCGAGACCAATCCCACGGGATTCGACTATAGCGGGGTCGACACCGACTGGCAGGACGTCGTGTTCCGCGACGCCACGATTCAGAACTATCACCTCAGCATCGACGGCGGCACCGACAAGTTCACCTATTCTATGTCGGGCAGCTGGTTCGGCCAGGAGGGTACCATAATCGGATCCAACTTCAGCCGTCTGACGGCACGCCTCAACACCACCTATCAGGCCACCAAGTGGCTGAAGATAGGCGAGAACCTGTCGTTCACATCCTCGCAGTCCAGAAACGCCTACGAGAGCGGCGACAACGTGGAGAGCGCCGGCGCCAACATCATCTCGGCAGCCTTCGCCATGGCTCCCTGGGATCCCACACGTTATCCCGAAGGTTCGGTGAACCGCAACGGCAAGGATCTGTCCGGCGGAATCTCCGCAGGCTCCAACTTCAAGAACGTGACCAACCCTCTGAGCATGGTGGAATACTCCAACCCCAAGGTGAACAACGAGCGCTGGCTGGGTAACGTATTCGCCGAGATTAACCCCTGGTCGACGCTGACATTCAAATCTACATTCAGTTTCGACTACAAGCTGACACGTGACCGCAGCTTCATGGAGGCATACGAGGTTTCGGCATACGACAAGCGCGAGCATAACTTCCTTTCCTCCTCGATGGCCCGCAGCTTCAACTATATAGTCGACAACATCCTGTCGTACTACAACACGTTCGGCAAGAACTACCTGAACCTGATGGCCGGCATGACCATCGAGGAATTCAACTACTACAGCATCGGATCGAGCGGTTCGGACATCCTGAACCCGGTGGAGAAGAACTGGTATCTCTCGCAGGTGACCGACAACTTCGGACGCCCCGGCGACAGCGTGTCGCGCAACCGCCGCCAGTCATGGCTGGGCCGCGTGCACTACGCATACGACGACCGCTACATGGCCACCGTCAACTTCCGCGCCGACGGTTCCAGCAAGTTCCGCGACAAGTGCTGGGGCTTCTTCCCCTCGTTCGCGCTGGCATGGCGCATAGACCAGGAGAAGTTCCTGCGCGACGTAAGCTGGGTGAACAACCTGAAACTCCGCTTCGGCTGGGGTAAGGTGGGCAACGACCTGATCAGCAACAACGCATTCCTGCTGCAGATGTTCAACACAGGTCCCACATTCGTGGACTATGTGTTCGGCAAGGACCAGCAACTGGCCAACGGCGCCACGGTGCTGACCTGGGTCAACAACGGCGGCCACTGGGAGAACACCGAGCAGTGGAGCGTGGGTGTGGATTTCGGATTCTTCCAGAACAAGCTGACCGGTTCGATCGAAGGCTTCATCCGCGACACCAACGACATGCTGATGAGCGTCACGGCTCCGGCACACGTGGGCAACCGCTACTCCGCAACAGCCAATGTGGGCAAAGTGCGCAACAAGGGTATCGAAATCACCCTGGAGCACCGCAACTGGGTTGGAAACGTCAACTACTGGATCAACGGCAACGTGTCGTTCATCGACAACAAGCTGACGGCCCTGAACGGCGGCTCGCCCATCTACACCAACTACAACAACGTCCAGGTAGTGGACCAGGGTTATCCCCTCTACTACTTCTGGGGCTACAACTACGAGGGCGTCTATAAGACCGACCAGGAGGCCCTGGACCACCTGAAGGGCTACACCTCGGCCGACATACCCTTCCACGCCGGCGACGCCAAATACCGCGACAACAACGGCGACGGCCGCATCGACGACAAGGACCGCGTGAAATTAGGCAGCTCGATACCATGGCTCAACTACGGCCTGACCATCGGCGCCGAGTGGAAGGGCATAGACCTCTCCATCTTCTTCCAGGGCGTGGGCGGCAACAAGATCTACAACCAGATGCGTCACCGTCTGGAGGGCAACGGCTCGACATCCGTACTCTCGCCCGTAATGACCGACGCCTGGACTGCCGAGAATCCCGACGGTTCAATCCCCAATCCCAAGAACACCATCAACTACTATGTATCCGACCGGTTCCTGGAGAGCGGATCGTACTTCCGCCTCAAGAACCTGCAGATAGGCTACACGCTGCCTCAGAAATGGATGAGCGCCATCGGCTTCCAGAAGTGCCGCTTCTACTTCCAGGGCGGAAACCTGTTCACCGTCACCAAGTACAAGGGTTACGACCCCGAGACCCTGGGCGGCGTGGACTACGGCAACTATCCCCAGGCACGCAGCTTCATCTTCGGCGTGAACATCACATATTGATATCTTAACACAGGATACAAACATATACTAAGGACATATAACGATGAAAACAAGATATATAGCGATACCGATGATAGCCGGCGCCCTGATGCTGACGGGTTGCAACGACTGGCTGAAGGAGGAGGCCCCCGGGTCGCAGGATTTCGACGACTTCTTCACGAGCGGCGCGGTAGCGATACAGACGGTCAACGCCTGCTACGTGCCTCTGGCATGGGAATACAACAACAGCTATTTCTCCGAGTGGTTTTTCGGAGACATCGCCTCCGACGACGCGTTGAAGGGAGGCCAGGACGTGGCCGACGGCGCCGATGCCTACGACATCGACAACTTCAAGGTGAACGCCAACAACGCGATAGTGCTGGACTACTACCGCGCGAAATACCAGGGCATAGCCCGCTGCAACCTCGCGCTGCAGCAGGTGTCCGGAATGGAACCGGACGAGTACATGACCCAGGAGCGCAAGGACTGTCTGATGGGCGAAGCCTATTTCATGCGTGCGTTCTATTACTTCCAGTTGGTGCGCGTGTACGGCGGCGTGCCGTTGGTGGACTTCGTGATAGACAGCAGCGACAAGTGGCAGCAGCCCCGCGCCACCGCGCAGGAGGTGTACGACCATATCGTGGCCGACCTGCTGAAAGCCGAGGAGATGCTGTGGAACAAATCGCAATATCCCGCCGAGGACCTCGGTCGCGCCACCAAGGGTGCCGCACAGGCCATGCTCTGCAAGGCTTATCTCTATAACAAGGACTACGACAACGCATACGTGTGGGGCAAGAAGTTCCGCGAGGAACAGTACGGCAAGGAATACACCCTCTGCTCCAACTACAGCGACAACTTCACACTCGCCGGCGAGAACGGCCCCGAGAGCGTGTTCGAGATACAGTACATGGAAGACCCGACCAGCGACTACGGCGAGGGCTTCGGATTCACACGCGGCACGTTCACCACAATCCTGACCCGTCCGCGCTGCTCCGAGTTAAGTTCACGCAAAGGCTGGGGCTGGAACCATCCGACACGCGACCTGTATGCCGCATTCGAGCAGGGCGACCCCCGTCGCGAGGCTACCGTAGGCGTACCTTCCGAGACTGCGCAGCAGGAGGTGGAGGTGAACTATCTCGGCTCGCCATATTACAACAACAAGACCGCATCCAGCGAGAACGGCGATTTCCCCTCGCTGTCTCACGACTCGCGTTCGCCTATGAACTACCGCCTGATGCGCGCTTCCGACGTGCTTCTGCTCTATGCCGAGGCCGCGCTGGAGAGCGGCAAGGACCTGGCCGGCGCCAAATGGGCGCTTGAGGAAGTCCGCAAGCGCGCCCGCAACTGCTCGTCCGATCCAGCCAACACTCTGCCCGCCTTCCCGGGTTACGGATATGCCGACACCACCGACGGTCTGCGTCAGGCCATCCGCCACGAGCGCCGCGTGGAACTCGGCATGGAGGGTCACCGCTGGTTCGACCTGGTGCGCTGGGGCATAGCCTACGAGGTGCTTGACAAGGACCAGGGCAGCTACGGTAAGAACGAATCGGCCGAGGCACGCGCCGAGATGGCCAACTTCATCAAGGGCAAGAACGAGCTGTTCCCCATACCGGCCGAGGAAATCAACCTCAACCCGATGGAACAGAACGCCGGATATTAATCCAATTACCTGTCATACATATACACACGGCCTGCGGGTCTTGCGACCCGCAAGCTGACCAAACAGTCTGAAAACTAACTGAACTCTAATAAATTAACCTTTAAAAACTAAAGACAATGCAGAAGATTACATTAGTAGCAGCCGCCGCATTGGCAGCTCTGAGCGCAAGCGCACAGTACACCTGTGACCCCACCGTGGAGACTGTACTCGCAAAGGGAAAAGTGAGCCAGGTAATGCCTATCGCACTGGATGAGGGTGCAGTGGCCAAGTTCGAGGCTCAGGGAGCCAACGTGACATCCGCCGCCCCCAATGACGCTGACAACAACCTGTGGGTATGGCAAAATGTCGGTGTCAATACGATGGATGCCGGAGACGCTTCCTATCCCGGTGTAGGTGACCAGATGGACGGCTACGCATCGTTCATTGTGGGTACTCAGGGTTGGTCAGGCGCCGGTTATAACGTAGCCGGCAGCGGAGTGAACACCGAATGGTGGAATGCCGACACCCGTTTCCATCTGGCATATATGTCGCCGGGCACAGCCCCCGCATCCATCGCCATCATCGTTGCCGACGGCACTGACATGGGCAGCCAGCCCGCCAAGGTGGCCCTCGGCGACGCTTTCAACGACAATGGCGCTGTCTTCCCCGCTGTGGGTCCCAAGGCCAACGATGACTGGCAGGGCATCGACATCAGCTTCAGCGATCTCAAGAAACTGTTCCCCACTTTCGACTGGAAAGCCGTAAAGGAGTGGAAGGGCAACATCATGTCGTTCCTCGGCGGTGGCATCGCAGGCCAGGCCTTCGCATTTGACGCGATCTATTACTATCAGCTTGGCGACGGCAGCGGCATCAACGGCATCAGCGCTGACGAGGCAGAGTGGGTTGTTACCGCCAACACCGTGAACGTGGCAGGTGCCAACGGCATAGAGCTGTATAACTTAGGCGGCCAGCTGGTGAAGAAGACCTCAGGCACCACACTGGGTCTGAGCAACCTCGCAAAGGGCGTTTACGTTGCCAAGAGCGGCAACCAGGCCAAGAAAATCGTCGTAAAGTAAGTTCCCGATCATAGTCCGGGGGAGGGGTGACCCTCCTTCGGATACCAAAAACAATAAAGATTTAATAAGAGCCAAGGGCTAAACGAATTATGATACACAAGATACTGGGAACCGGAATTGCGGTGATGCTTGCCGGAGCGGCGGGAACACCATGTCATGCCGGAGAGAGTCAGAACGGCACAGGCGAGACCGACGGCTACCGTCTGGTGTGGCAGGACCTGTTTGACGGCACGGAACTGAACCGCAACCGATGGAACGTAGAGGTGAACGGCAACGGCGGAGGCAACGCCGAGCTGCAGTACTACACCGACCGCGAATGCAACGTGCGTGTGGGCGATGACGGTCAGGGCAACGGCTGTCTGATTCTGACCGCCATACGTGAGAACTATCAGGGCAAGGAATTTACATCGGGTCGTGTCACCACGCAGAAGCTGTTCGCCTTCAAGCACGGCAAGATAGAGGCCGCCATCAAGATGCCCAGCACCGCCAACGGACTGTGGCCCGCGTTCTGGATGATGGGCAACGACCACAAGGAGGTGGGCTGGCCCAAGAGCGGCGAGACCGACATAGTGGAGATGGGCCATCAGAATGCCTTCGGTCCCGGCACGCAGGACAGATACTTCAACGGCGCGATGCACTGGGGCCAGGGCTGGCCGGCATGTTCGTACGCCCACGACAACACCAAAAGCTATTCGCTGCAGGACGGCGAGTTTCACATATTCACCGTGATATGGGACGAGGACAAGGTGCGCATGTACGTGGACCTCGACAAGATGCCCAAGCAGACGCCTTACTTCCAGATGAACATCACGCAGGACAATCCCGATGACGAAAATTCGCCCGGCAATTACTTCCACAAGGAGAATTTCATACTGTTCAACGTGGCCGTGGGAGGCAATTTCCCCGGCATCCACAATGCTGCGGGCATCACGGCCCTGAACGATGAAAACAATCATCAGGCCTCGATGTATGTGAACTATGTGAAGGTGTACCAGAAAGGCACAGGCGACGAATCGATAAGCATGACCGTTCCGGGCGACGACATCGAGGGCTCGGGTGTGATCAGCCCGAGTCTGGCCGGCAACCTTAAGATACGCATAGAATCGGGTCACGCCAACTGCGAGGGGGCCGACCTTAAGGCATACGACGCATCGGGACGCCTGATGGGTGCCGGCCGCGACACGCTCGACCTGTCGCGAATGGGTCGCGGACTGGTGATTCTGAGCGCGAGAGACGATTTCGGAAACAAAACCGTACTCAAGGAAATGTTATGAAAAGAACCGCAGCGATATTACTTACAGGCGCCACGTTAGTGTGCGGCGGCGCGCAGGGAGCGTTGCGCGATGTGGAAAGCCGCGTGGACTCGCTGATGAGCCTGATGACGCTCGACGAGAAGATAGGACAGCTCAACCAGCTGTCGGGTTATGGCTATCATCCCGATATGGTGGGCCAGATACGCATCGGCAGCGTGGGTTCGCTGCTGAACGAAGTCGACCCTGTGGTGGTGAACAAACTTCAGAAGGAGGCGGTGGAGAACACCCGTCTGCATATCCCGCTGGTGTTTGCCCGCGACGTGATACACGGCTTCAAGACCATGTTTCCCATACCCGTAGGGCAGGCCGCGACCTGGAATCCGGAGATAGTGGAGCAGGGGAGCCGTGTCTCGGCGCGCGAATGCTCGTCGGCGGGCGTGCGCTGGACGTTCAGCCCGATGGTGGACATAGCGCGCGACGCCCGCTGGGGCCGTCTGGCCGAAGGTTACGGCGAGGACCCGTACCTTACGTCCGTGATGGGCGTGGCCGCCGTGAAGGGGTATCAGGGCGACGATCTGACGCGTCCCGACGCCATCGCGGCATGTACCAAGCATTTTGCCGGCTACGGCATGTCGGAAAGCGGACGCGACTATAACACCGCCAACGTGACCGGCACCGTGCTGCACGATGTGATACTGTCTCCCTTCAAAGCCTGCGCCGACGCAGGTTCGGCCACGTTCATGTGCTCGTTCAACGACATAGACGGCATTCCGTCGTCGGCCAACAGGAAACTGTTGCGCGGCATCCTGCGCGACCGCTGGGGCTGGGACGGCCTGTTGGTGAGCGACTGGAACTCCATCGGCGACATGCTGAAGCACGGCACGGCCGCCGATCTGAAGGAGGCTTCGCTGCAGGCGCTCCATGCCGGTGTGGACATGGACATGGAGGCGCACGGATACACTCAGTATATAAAGGAACTGGTCGAGGCCGGCCGCATTTCTGAAAAGGAAATAGACGCCCTGGTGCGCAACGTGCTGCGTCTCAAGTTCCGCTTAGGACTCTTTGAGAATCCATACGTCGACGAGAAGAACATGAACCGCTTCTTCGAGAAGGAAAGCCTTGCGGCCGCACAGCGCGCAGCCGAGGAGAGCGCCATCCTGCTCACCAACAACGGCATCCTCCCCATGAAGGGTTCGGAACGTATATTGGTGGTAGGCCCGATGGCCGACGCCAAGCATGACCAGAACGGCACATGGTGTTTCGATCTGGACAAGGAGAGGACCGTGACCGTGCTGGAAGGACTGCGCAAGGCATACGGCGCGAAGAACGTGACCTACGTGCCCGGTCTGCAGTTCAGCCGCGACAGGAGTGATGCCGAATTCGCCAAGGCCGTGGCTGCGGCCGGCAAGTGCGATGTGATAGTATTCGTGGGCGGCGAGGAAGCCGTGCTTTCGGGCGAGGCCCACTGCCGCGCCGACATCTCGCTGCCCGGCGCGCAGACGGAATTGCTGAAGGAACTGAAGAAGACGGGCAAGCCCTTGGTGGCCGTGCTGCTGTCGGGACGTCCGCTGACACTGCCCGAGGAATCCGAGCTGTGCGACGCCATCCTGTTCTGTTTCCATAACGGCACCATGGGAGGTCCGGCCGTGGCAAACCTGCTTACGGGCAAGGTGAATCCTTCGGGCAAACTTCCCGTCACGATGCCCCGGATGGTGGGTCAGGTGCCTATCTACTACGCGCACAAGAACACAGGGCGTCCCACCGAGGGTGAAATTATGCTGATGGACCAGATACCATTGGAGGCGGGACAGACCTCGACAGGCTGCACCTCCTTCTGGCTGGATGCCGGTCTGGCACCCCTCTATCCCTTCGGCTACGGACTGAGCTACACGACATTCGAATACGGCAAGCCCGAACTGTCGGCCACCTCGATGGACGGTAACGGAGAGATAACGGTGAGCTGCCGTGTGACCAACACCGGCAAGACGCGCGGGGCAGACGTGGCCCAGCTCTATGTGCGCGACATGGTGGCATCACTGGCGCAGCCCGTCAAGCAGCTGAAAGGCTTCGAGAAGGTATGGCTCAATCCCGGCGAATCAAAGACCGTCACCTTTACGCTTCCCGCCTCGCGGCTCGCGTTCCACGACACGGAGGGCAACGAGATTACGGAACCGGGCGAGTTCACCCTATTGGTAGACAATTCGTCGGACTGCAAGACCGCACCTGTAAAATTCAGCATAAGAAGTTGTTTAAACTAATTTACGTTTAATAAAAGATTTGATGAATTGTAAACTTTATGGTAATCTTTATTAATCTTTCGGGCATCTTTGTCCGCTTTCGTCGGGACCAACCGCGAGGTTGCTCCCTCCTCAATCGAACAAATCTGCTCCGAAATATTAATAAATCTTACCATAAAAATTAGTTTAAACAACTTCTAACGGAAAACAATACAGCGTATGAAAAATAAAGCAGCGATAATATCGTTGGCACTTGTGTGCCTTTCGGCCCCGGCATGGGGCAAGAGCGCGAAGCGCGGCGTAAGCGAGAATCAGTTCTCGCTGGCCGTGGAGCTGGATGCCCTAAAGCCCGGCGTGGGCTGGTACTACAACTGGGCCAATACTCCCACCGCCGGAATCAACGGGCAGGTGGAGGCATACGAGGGCATAGATTTCGTGCCGATGTGCTGGAACGCCAACTATAGCGCCGACAAGATCCGCGCGTATGTCAAGGCTCACCCCGAGTGCAAGTATCTGTTGGGCTTCAACGAGCCCAACTTCACCGCGCAGGCCAACATGACGCCCGAGGTGGCCGCCGGCCACTGGACCGCGGTGCAGGCTCTTGCCAAGGAACTTAACCTGAAGCTCGTGGCTCCGGCACTGAATTATTCGCCCAACGCGCCCTATCAGGATCCCTGCAAGTGGATGGACGAGTTCGTGGCCCTGGTTGGACCGGACGCTTTCGACTACACGGCTATCCATGTGTATGGCGGTTACGGCGTGCTGACTGACCTGGCCACCAAGTTCCATGACAAGTATGGCAAGGATGTGTGGGTGACTGAGTTCTGCTACTGGCCCGAGGCCGGCAATCAGAATTCGTCGGTAACCCCCTCCACCCAGATCAACTTCATGACCCAGGCTCTGGAATGGCTGGAGACTACTTCCTGGATCCATAAGTATGCGTGGTTCAAGGCCAAGGGTGGCTACAACAGCAACAAGGGACCGAACTACGGTCTGATCATACCCCAGACGGGTTACGACGAGCGCAAGCTGTCGCCTCAGGGAATGGTGTACTGCTACATGAGCGATTTCGACAGGGAGGTGTGGAAGGCCGTCGGCACCGAGTTTCCCGCAGTGGATTATGTAGCGTCGAACGCCATCGAACTGTATCCGGGCAATGACGCCGATTGCGCCAAACCGATCGAGATAAGCCGTTTCAATTCAGGATCGACCGTTGACTGGCAGTTTGACGTGCCGGAGGCGGGCAGGTATGACCTGAAGCTGACAGTGGCCGGCATGGGCGAGCCTACCCGTTTCGATCCGCAGCTGAAGATGCAGCTTGTGAACGGTGACGAGGTGACCGACCTGACCGACGTGATAAAAATGACTCTGCCCAACTCCGACGAGAAGTACGAGGCGCGCGCCATAAATGTGACGTTGCCCGCCGGCCACGTGACACTGCGCCTTGCCGACGCCGCGCCTTATCAGCCCAGCGGCATCAGGATTTCGCGCGTAGGACTCTATGCCGAAGGCACCGGCGCCGTGGAGGGAGTGGCTATGGAAACCTTAACGAACGTGAATGTCTGTAACATGCAGGGGGTGATGTTGAAACGCAACGTAGACCCTGCCTCGGCCATCGACGGACTTGCCCCCGGCCTCTATGTCATCGGCAACCGCAAGGTGCTGGTTAAGTGACGAGTGGCTGCTACTGGAGGGGCGACGTCCACGTCGCCCATGTGTTGACGGTGTGGACACCGTCACTCCAGTCGCCTGACACACAGATAATAGTTAACAATAATCAATAACAATATCAACCATGAAGAAAATTTTACTGACAGCGCTGCTGTTTGGTGGCCTGATGGCCACCGCCGGCGTAACGGGCAACGTTTTCCAGCAGGCATCCCCTACAGATGGCCGGCAGTCCGAACCAGAAGTGACCAACATTCTACGCGCCGAAGGCGAAAACGCCTCCGAGTATGCCTACGGCAATAAGTGGTATGGCAATGCCGAATGGACTTCCGGAAATCTGACTGTAACGTTCAACTATACTCTTACTGCGCTGGAGAACAATCACCTGCAGGTAGACGCTACAATAGAGGGACTGGACAAGGTGCCCGGTCTTGCCGTGCTCCAGATGCAGATAGGCGTTGGGGGCTGGACAAACGCTGTTAAAAATGAAGACGGCTCATATACTTGGGTATCGCTTGATAATCCGACCTTTGAACTTGGAAATACCGTTGCGCCGCTGCATTTCTATTTTCCGTATGAAAGTGGAGGTGTAGTAAATCAGGCTATAGATGGTTATAAGTTCGGGTCTGCGAATGAGAAACCGGTAAAGGAGATTCTGCCTAAACTTACTGCCAAGGCTCAGAACATAACCGCCAATTCCGCCGAGATTGCCTACGAGGTTACTCTGCCAGAGGAATTGACAGGCGCCACAGTCAAGGTATATCTGAACGATGCCGAAGCCACGGCTTCTCCCATCGCTTTGACCGGCCTGACACCCTCCACCGATTATTCCTATACTATGAAGGCCGTGGCCACCAAGGACGGTCAGGACTATACAGGCAAGGAGGTAAAGGTTGAGTTTAAGACCAACCGTGACGCTACAGCTGCCAAGGTATGGCACACAATCAAGGACGGATTTATCAATAACGCATATCTGGCAGGCGAAGATCCCGCGACATCACGTCGTTCCATCCCCGTATCAATTGAAACTGCAATCAGCTATAATGTGGACGGCACGGTTACAATACAGGCTGTTCCTCATTGTCAGGGCAATATCGTTGGCCTGGTATGGAAGGCTAATGTGTGCGTGCAAGGTCATGACAAGATAGAGATGATGACGAATGTGGATGGTAAATTCACATACACCACGGCCGCAACATTCGATGAGGACGCACAATTGTATGTATATTATTTCCCTGCATACGACGGCGGTGATACAAGATTGGATGTATATGGCTATCAGACAGGTCTGGAGAACGATGCAGTGGCTTACGGTGAACCCGCAAGCATCGAAATGAGCGGAGTTCCTGCCACTATGATCGTAAACGAAAACTATAATGTAAGTTCTATCGTAAAGGACAACAACGGTCATTATCTGGTGGAGGAAGCAGCCGACTGCAATGTGGAGGCTCCGTTTACTTTGGTTGACGGTGTTCTGACCGCGACGGCTAAGGGAATTGGCAATATCAATGCCACGTGTGGAAACGCAACAAGCGTCATTGCGCTGGAGTGCTTCCTTGACAGCGACGCACAGGGCGTACACGCCATCAATGCCACTTACGAGGCTGACGGTGGTGTGAATGCCGCACTTGCATTCGACGGTGACGAAGGAACCCAGATCGAATGGGCTCCCGAAACAGGAGCGGAGCACTATGTGACTGTAACTCTTGAGAAGGAATATCAGATTCAGGCCGTTCAGCTGGTATGGGAAGGTGCTTCCGCCAAGGAATACACGGTGACTCTGACTCCCGCTGCCGCAGCCGGCGCAATGCAGAAAGCAGCAGCCGAGCCTAAGGTATTCGTTGTAAACGACGGCGCCGGAGGAGCTGGTATGACTCCCCGCAAGAACCTGTACAACGCGGACTTCTCTACGATTCCCGCTCAGACCGTAAAGCTGGAGACCAAGACAGTTGCAACCGTCTGGGGCATCAAGCTGAAGGAAATGAAGGTGATGGGCAGCGAGAAGAAGGACGGCACCGTAGGTGTTGAGGCCGTTGAGCTGACTCCCGATACTATCGTGGACGTATACAACCTGCAGGGTGTGCGCGTGCTGCGCGACGCCAAGGTGATGGACATCATCAACCTGCCAGCCGGCATCTATGTGGCCGGTGGCCGCAAGTATATAGTGCGCTGACAGAGACAGTATATATGGAAACAAAAGCCGGGACTCACGCGGAGTTCCGGCTTTCATTAGTTCGCCCAGCATGTATTCAGTCTAACAGGTGAAAGTCCTCGGCACGCCCGATAGCGGGAAGTGCGCAGCCAAA
>ENA-UERG01000337-UERG01000337.1-human-gut-metagenome-genome-assembly--contig:-NODE-337-length-47249-cov-5.190452_pt1 | contig 47249 bp, 42 predicted proteins | sample MGYA00242954_ERZ507954 | MGnify/ENA primary metagenome ERZ507954 (study PRJEB26167, sample SAMN06115478) | human gut metagenome | host: Homo sapiens | place: China:Sichuan | collected 2015-01-21...
CCAACACCTCGCGCGGCACCGGATGCGACTGGTTGACATTGACCCGCTCGGCGGAGATGCGGATGGGGAAGTTGTTGCGGTTCGAGAGGATGCCCTTGATGAGCGGATCGTTGACCGAGCCGCCGAAGGCGTCGCGGCTCGCCTGCTCCATGGCGTGCGCCCACACCTCGACGTCGTGCTGCTCCTTCTCGCGCAGGTCGTGCGCCATGCGGTTGGTGTAGACCAGCGACAGCAGGCAGATGACCATGCCCACGGCGATCACCACGATCCGGTTGCGGAACGAGAGCGTATAGCGGTTGAGCAGGTATTTCAACGACCGGCGTGCCATGCGGAATCGGGTTTATTTTCGGACGGTATCCTGTTCGTGCAGAATGCGGGCGTACTCCTTCCCGTCGTCGAGCAGTGCGACGGCGCGATGCACCTCGCGGTCCTCCGTGAGCGTATGCTCCGTAACCCCCTCCGCATAGCTGTAACGCAGGATGACGGCGCCGTTGAGCGTCTCCATGATCTCGCGTTTGTAGGTTTGCAGGTTGGTCGCCTTGTCGTCGCGGATGCCGGCCTCGATCGCCTCGATCTCCGCCGCGAGCGACTCCTCGTAGAGGTCGGCCCTGGCCGCCTCCTTGATCCGGTTGAGCGCCCGCCGCGTGTCCGACTCGTATTTGACCTCCTTGTCGGCCATGAACTGCTCGAAGCGCTCGTAATCGGCGTCGGTGAGGGTGAAGGTGCGCGGATCGATCCGCTGCATCCCGTGCTCGCGGAAGTAGAGGTCGGCGAAATCGTCGACGTAACCCATGGCATAGAGCGTCATGGCGAAACGGCTGATGTATTCGGGATCGATGCGTTCGTCGGGCATGATGCCGCCGCCGTCGTAGACCTTGCGGCCGCCGCGCGTGCGGAACTCGCGCACGAGCGAATCGGGCACGCTCTTCACGGCCCCCTTCTCGTCGCGCGACGAGTAGTCGATCGCCTGGATGCAGCGGCCCGAGGGGATGTAGTATTTGGCCGTGGTGACTTTCAGGAAGCTGTTGTAGCCCAGCGGGCGCGTCGTCTGCACCAGTCCCTTGCCGAAGGTGCGCTGGCCGACGAGCACCGCACGGTCCAGATCCTGCAACGAGCCGGTGACGATCTCGGCGGCCGAAGCCGTCCCGTCGTTCACGAGCGCCACGATCGGCAGCGTCGGCGCAACGGGGTCGAGCTGCGTACGGTAGACCGTATGCTCGGTGCGCCCCTTGGTCGTCACCACCTCGGTGCCCTTGGGCACGAACATCGAGACGATCTTCACGGCCTCCTGCAAGATGCCGCCGCCGTTGTTGCGGTAGTCGAGCACGAGCGCTTTGAGCCCCTGCTTCTGCAACCCCTCCAATGCGGCGCGCATATCCTCGTAGCACCCCTCCGTAAAGTCGCGGTGCTGGATATACCCGATGCTGTCGGCCACGAAGCCGGCGTAGCCCACGCCCGAAATGGCGATCCGCTCGCGGCGCAGCTTCACCTCCTCGACCTGGCCCGTGAGCAGCTTCTCGACCTTGATCGTGACGTTGGTGTTGGGCGTACCTTTGAGCAGCGCGCTCACCTGTTCGGTGGTCATGCCGCGGGCGTCCTTGCCCGCGATCTCGACGAAGCGGTCGCCGATCTGCAATCCGGCGCGGTCGGCCGGGAAGCCCTTGTAGGGCTGTGCGACGACCACGCCGTCGCCCTTCTTGCGGATCAACGCCCCCACGCCGCCGTACTTGCCGGTGGTGAGGAACTGGAAATCGGTCATCTCCTCTTCGGGCATGTAGACCGTATAGGGGTCGAGCCGCCGCACCATTCCTTCGGCGGCGTCGGTCATCAGACGGTCGGCGTCGACCTCGTCGACGTAGTAGACCGACAGTTCGCGCATCATGTTGACCAGCGTCTCCATGTTGCGCGCCAACCCGAAGTCGTTCTTCGCGGCAAAGGTCAGCAGGGCGGCCGCACCGAGCAGGGCGGTCGCCGTCAGGAGATAATTTGCGATTCGTTTCATTGCATCCTATTCTTTCGTTCGCGCATGAGCGGCGATGTAGCCTTCGAGACGGGGTGCCACGCGCGCTACCGTGCGCCGCTGACCGCTCAGTTCGATCCACTGGCCGAACTGGGCGACGCGCACCTCGTCGTCGAAGTGCAGCCACAGCCTCCGCAGCGGACTGGCCGCCCGAAAGGTCATGCCCTCGCCGTCGTCGTCCGCCGGTACGAACCCCTCGGCCCGAAAGGCGTTCACGACCCGTTCGCGGTCGTCGTCGAGAAATCCCTCCACACGCCGCGTGATGAACCCCGTAAAGGGATAGGCTGCCGAGAGGAGGACGACGGCCGCAGCGAGCACCCACCCCCGCCACGAGGCGAAGAGCAGCGCGGGCAGCTCCGCCGGCGCCACGGCCAGCATACCGGCCAGGTGCATCACCAGAATCACCGCTGCACACAGAACGCAGAGGTGTACGAAATATTTTACGGAACGAACGAAGCTATGCATATCGATCGGTTATTTGGTTGAAATCCTTCTCTAAATCCGCCGCACGCGATGCGGCGGTGCAATCCGGCGCTCAGGTACGGCCTGTGCCGAACCTCCCCGCAACGATCGCGTCGGCCACCCGCTGCATCAGCCAGCGGGGCGTCGACGTGGCGCCGCAGATCCCCACCGACTCGGCCCCCTCGAACCATTCGGCCCGCAGTTCGGCGGCCTCCTCGACCTGATAGGTGCGTGCATTGGCGGCACGGCAGACCTCGCAGAGCACCTTCCCGTTGGAGGATTTGCGGCCCGAAACGAAAATCACCGCGTCGAACCGCCGAGCGAAAGCCGCCAAATGTCCCTCGCGGTTGGCGACCTGCCGGCAGATCGTGTCGTGCACCACCACCTGCGACGCATCGGCCGCGCGGCGGCGCATCTCGTCGGCCAGCCGCTCGAAAAGCGCGATGCTCTGCGTCGTCTGCGACAGGAAGTAAACCGGCCGCGTGAAATCGACCTGCGCGAGATCCTCCTCCCGCTCGACGACCAGCGTCGGCGCCGCCACCTGTCCCGTGAGCCCCACCACCTCGGCGTGCCCCCGTTTGCCCAGAATCACCACCTGACCGCCCGACTCCGCCATTTCGGCATGCGCCTTCACTACCCGCTCCTGCAATTTCGCGACCACGGGACATGTCGCGTCGATCACCTCCACGCCCGCCTCGCGGGCACGTGCGAAGGTCGAAGGGGGTTCGCCGTGGGCGCGGATGAAGAGCCGCCGGCCTCCCAGACCGTCCAGATCGGCGTGCGTCACCGTGTGCAGCCCCAACCCTTCGAGCCGCTGCACCTCGATCCGGTTGTGGACGATGTCGCCCAGCGAATAGACCGTACCGTAGTCGGCCAGCGCCCGTTCGGCCTTGTCGATAGCCCGCACGACGCCGAAACAGAACCCCGATTTATCGTCGATCTCCACGCGCATAACGATGTCCGGTTACTCCAAAACCACCTTACCGGCCGTCGCCTATGGCGCGGCGGAACTCCTTCTCGAACCACTCCATCTGCTCGGCGACGGTCATGCAACTGTTGTCGAGCACCACGGCGTCGTCAGCCTTGCGCAGCGGCGAAATCGCCCGCGTCATGTCGGCCTTGTCGCGCGAGAGGACGTTTTGCAGAATCTCCTCGTAGGAGACTTCGTCGCCTTTGGCCCGCAGCTCGTCGTAGCGGCGGCGCGCCCGCACCGAAGGCCGGGCCGTCATGAAGATTTTCAGCTCGGCGTCGGGAAAGACCGTCGTACCGATGTCGCGACCGTCCATCACCACGCCCCGCCGGCGCCCCATCTGCTGCTGCATGGCCACCAGTTTGGCGCGCACCTCGCAGATCGAACTGACGGCGCTCACGCAGTTGCTCACCTCGATCGTGCGGATCTTGCCCTCGACGCGGTCGCCGTCGACATAGATGTCGCTGGCTCCGCGTTCGGGATTGAAGCGGAAATCGATGCAGATGTCCGGCAGCAGCCGCACGACGGCCTCCTCGTCGACCATTCCCGAACGGATGGCCCCGTGTTCGAGCGCATAGAGCGTCACGGCGCGGTACATCGCCCCCGTATCGATGAAAATATATCCCAGACGGCGGGCGATGGCCTTGGCGAAGGTCGATTTGCCGCATGATGAAAAACCGTCGATGGCGATGACGATCTTCTTGTTCGTATCTCGGTCAGTGCACATTGGGCAGGACATGGATGAAATTCGACAAAATGGTATAGATACCCAGCACGGCGATGACGATTCCCGCCACATGGTTGATCGTCAGCATGTGGCGCGGACGAAACCGGTGCCGGAACAGATTCAGCAGGAAGGTCAGCGCGAACCACCACGTCACGGCTCCGCCCAGGAACCCCGCGATGGTGAGCAATCCCCCGAAAAGGCTCCCCACGTCGGTCACGCCGAGCGTCGAGACCTTGAACATCGTGAAGAAGATCATGATGTAGGGGATCACGTAGATGAAATTCGTCAGCGTGATGCCGAACATCGAGGCGAAATCCCTCCACAGCGTCGTCTTGCCCACACGGTTGCGGCGGATCTGCGTCACGGGGTTTTGCAGGAAGATGTAGACGCCCACGATCACCACGATGATGCCGCTCACGACGCTGAGGATCAACCTATTCGCCTCGATCGACCGTTGCAGGATCGACGAGAAGAGCATGGCGAAGATCGCCATGAGCGTATCGGCGCAGGCCACACCGAGCCCCGATGCGAACCCCGAACGACGACTCTTGCTCAGCGTCCGCTGAATGCAGAGCACGGCTACGGGGCCTACGGTAATGGAGGCTGCGATGCCGACCCCCATCCCCTGCAACAGCAGGTAGAGAATGTTCGTTATCTCGTCGAATCCCATGAACGGCGTTTTTGAGACCCTGAGGCCGCGTCCGTCGCCGAGGCGTCGTCGACGCTTCGCGGGCGGCCCGAGTCGGGTTTGGAGGACAAAGATACGAAAAGTCGAGCGCAGAAGCAAGCGTTAGCTTGATTATGCCGAGACGGAGTATCTAAGACGCAGTCAAAGATACGAATAAGCGAGGGCAATGTCAAATTTATTTGAACGTTTTCGATAAGCCGAGCGCAATCGAACTTGTTCGAATTGCCGAGGCGAGAAAACGACTGTTGAAAACAAACGAATCCTTCGGTGAAGGCGAACGCCTGCGCACGGTAGTCGGCATCGCCGGCCAACTGCGCCTCCACCGCGGCCGCAGCATCTTCCGGCCCGACCGCACAGTCGTCGGAGAGAAACGACGCCATCCCTTTGACGCGCTCGTAACGCTCGTAGTAGGCCGTCATGAAGATTTCCAACGGGATATGGAGCGGCGACTCCTCGTCGGAGCGGAGCTCGCGTTCGAGGCTGCGCTGTTCGGCTTCGTCGCGCCCGACGGGGCACATCCACCAGACGAGAAACCGGTCGGGCAGTTCGGTCGACCAGACACGGTAGTTGCAGGATTCGAGGTACTCCTCCGAGGAGGCGGAGCGGTAACGGTAGAGTTCGGGGTCGGTGTCCGCGGTGCTCGACGAGCTGCCGGACGCAGCGAGGATACGTTCCTGAAAGGTAGACATGGAAAAAAGGGGTTGAAAGATTCGTGAATCGCCCCCTCCGGCCGATAATGCAATATAATATTTGATAATAGCAAAATAATATTGCATGTAGGCAAAAAGAAAAGGGGCGCATTAACAGCCCCAGTAGCAGGTCTTGGGAACCCATTGCGCGGAAGCCGTCCTGCGCCCCAGCTGTGTCCTACCCATAAACGGGCAGGACATAACCGGGACTGACAACTATTATACCGCGCTAAACAACCTCCTAAAAGGAGGGTCCCAAGTTCGCTATTGGTATAAGTTGTGTACCCTTTATAAGTTATGCCCGTCGGCTATGCCGAGTCGTCGATATTCCGTTTCATAATCTGCATCGTCTCTTTTAAGCGGCACCCGCCGCCGTCGGAAACTTTTGCAGACTATTTGCAGGACGATAAGCAAATATAGCTGTTTTTTTATGGGATTTGCAAAACGCCGTGCCGGAATTTTTCATAATTTTGTGATGATGAAACGAAGCACCCGGTTTTTACCGCCCGACAAGCGACGGGATTTGCAGCAACTCGTCGCCCTGATCCGCGAGCAGATCAAACAGGTCGAGATGGTGATCCTGTTCGGCAGCTATGCGAAGAACAGCTACGTCGACTACGACCAGCGCATCGAGTTCGGCACACCGACCTACTACATGAGCGATTACGACATCGCGATCGTGACGCGCAAGCCGATCGGAGCGGTTGGAGTATTCGTTGTACGAAAAGATCAAGGATCGCTTCTTCGAGAACAAGAACCGACCGTTCCACACCCATCCGCAGTTCGTCAACTACGGTATCGACGACTTCAACCATACCCTGTCGAAAGCCCACTACTTCGAGACGGAGATCAAGCGCGACGGAATAATTCTCTTCGATTCGGGAACGTATAAGCTGGCACGGCGCAAGAAGCTCAATTTTAAGGAGATCAAGGAACGAGCGCAGAAATATTACAACGATAAATTCGGGAGGGCAAAACAATTTTTGAAAGGCGTTACTTTTTATTGTGAAGATGGTGATTATAATATGGCTTCATTCCATCTTCACCAATCGGCCGAAAATTTCCTGCGGACGATCCCTATAACCTTTATTCTCTACGGCCATAAGAGCCACGATCTGTCGGAACTGATGAATGCGGCCAAGAAACATACGCCGGAGATTTTCAAGGCGTTCCCCCGTGACACGCCGGAGGAAAAACGGCTGTTCGACCTGCTGCAACGCGCCTACATCGAATCGCGCTACAACCCCGATTTCGAGATCACGAAGGCCGACATCGACGCCCTGCTGCCGAAGATCGAGCTGCTGCGCGACGTGGTGGAGCAGGTCTGCAACGAACGGCTGGCCTACTACGACAGCCGGATCGAGAAATAAACGAATTCCGCAGGTATCCGGAAACATCTGCCCGTCCCTACTATCACCCGACCATTCCTCAGCACCCGGCCGGACGAAACTCCATCGCCGGCATTATCGTTTTCCCCGACCGAGAATACAATATAGTATTTGATAATAGTAAATATAATATTGCACCACACAAAACAAACCCGACCGATAATACAACAAAACATTGTACTAATACAAACTAACATTGTATAATATGAATGATCCCGACCGAGAATGCAACACAATATTGCACTATGCAAAATAATATTGCACACCAGCCCTGCCGAGTCGCCGATATTCCGTTCAGAATCTACATCTTTTAAGCGGCAACCGTCACCGTCGGAAACTTTTGCGGACTATTCGCAGAACCATAAGCAAATACAGCCGTTTATGGGATTTGCAAAGAAATCCGCGTCAAACCGATCCTGCCGGAACGCGCCGACGAGGACAACGCCCCGCGGTAAACGATCTTTCGGAAGATATGCGCAAGAAGCCGGACAACCTCTACGAGGCGATCGCCGCGCGCGGCGAAGGCGCCACAGGAGCCCATCCGGAAACGCCGTCGTCCTTTGTGCGCGACAATCCGCATGAAAAAACCGTCTGCAAAAGATTTGCGACAGTTTTCGTTTCGTTCGACGCCTTGCAGCATCTTCGGATTTTCGAGCCAAAACCGAGATTTAACTTCGCTACGCTCGTTTTATCTCTTCTGCTTGCCGCAGGGGCGCTATCGAAAATGCGAAAGTCGCTATGCGACAAACGGACCGAAACGAAAAAACCGCTTTCAAGCTACCTTGAAGCGGTTTTCCCTTTCGTTCCTGCGCCTGCGGCGCTTTCGCAGTTTCGAGCCGAAACCGAGATTTGAACTCGGGACCCCTTCATTACGAGTGAAGTGCTCTACCGCTGAGCTATTTCGGCGATTCATTTCTGAATTCGGGTGCAAAGATAGTACTTTTTATTATTTTTTCGCTATTTTCGCAAGAAATTTTTATCGCCGATGCTAACTTTCCTCGTCTGCCTCACGGCGCTCGTCATCGCCTATTTCACCTACGGCCGCTATCTGGAACGGGTCGCAGCGATCGATCCGGCCCGCAGCGTACCGAGCGAAACGCTCTTCGACGGCGTAGATTACGTGCCCATGCCGCGCTGGCGGGTCTTTCTGATCCAGTTGCTCAACATCGCCGGTACGGGTCCGATCTTCGGCGCGATTCTGGGAGCAGCGTTCGGTCCCGTGGCTTTTCTGTGGATCACGCTGGGCGGCATCTTCATGGGTGCGATGCACGACTTCCTGTCGGGCGTCATGCTCGTGCGCAACGACGGCCTGAGCATCCCCGAAGCGGCAGGACGTTACTTGGGCACCGGAATGCGGCAATTCATGCGCCTCTTCTCGGTCGTGCTGCTCGTACTCGTCGGTGCGGTCTTCCTGCTCAGTCCCGCCGACATCCTCAGCGGCATGGTGCCTTCGGTGCCGCACACGGTGTGGGTCTGGCTGATTCTGGCCTACTACTTCGTCGCCACGCTGCTGCCCATCGACAAGATCATCGGCAAGATCTATCCGATCTTCGGCGTGGCCCTCATCCTCATGGCGCTCGCACTGCTGGGCGTGCTGCTCTTCGGCCCCTACCGGATCCCCGAACTGACGACGCTGACCAACGCACAGCTCGACCCGCACTCCGTGCCGATCGTCCCGACGCTCTTCATCACCATCGCGTGCGGCGCCATTTCGGGCTTTCACGCCACGCAGTCGCCGCTGATGGCCCGTTGCGTGCGTAACGAGCGCGAGTGCCGCTCGGTCTTCTTCGGCGCGATGATCTCCGAAAGCATCATCGCCCTCATCTGGGCCGCCGTCGCCATGGCCTTTTTCGGCGGGGCGCATGCGCTGGCCGAGGCACTGGCCGCAAACGGCAACAGTGCGGCATGGGCCGTCAACATCATCTCGAACACCACGCTGGGCATCGCGGGCGGTATTCTGGCGCTGTTGGGCGTCGTCGCGGCCCCGATCACATCGGGCGACACGGCCTTCCGTTCGGCACGGCTGATCGTCGCCGACATCTTCCGCATCGAACAGCGCACGCAGTGGAAGCGTTTCACCATCGCCCTGCCGCTCTTCGTCGCCGGCTACCTCATCACGCGGGTCGATTTCACCGTCGTGTGGCGTTATTTCGCATGGACCAACCAGACGCTCGCCACGATCGTGCTGTGGGCCGTCGTCGTATGGCTCTTCGCCACGAAGCGCAACTATTTCGTCGCATTGCTGCCTGCCGTGTTCATGACCTTCATCTGCGCGTCGTTCGTCTTCGTTTCGGGCCAGTTCTTCGGCATGGAGAACCGTCCGGCAGCCTACGCTCTGGCAGGAGCCGCGACCGCAGTCGTCCTTTGTTTCATTCTGTTAAAACTCCGCCGCAATGGCCGAAGCAATCCTTAACCCCACCCCCGACCAGACATTCCGGATCGAAGGACGGGGCGACTACGATTTCTCCCGCACCCTCCGCCTGTCGGACGAAGCGCAGCGGCGCGGTGCGGTGGACGAAGCCTGCAACCTCCGTTTCCACGCCTTCCAGCACCTCGCCGATCTGATTCCCGACAACGAGGAGGTGATCCTCGAATGGGAGCATCCCAATACGCAGGCGGCGCTGCACCTCCTCTACCGTTCGGCCGTCGACCACTTTCTGATCGACGACTTCGAACTCTCGGCCGCCATGCTGGAATTCCTGCTCGACCTCGACCCCGAAGACCACGAGGAGGCGACATGGCTGCTGGCCTTCGACTACGTGGCGCTGGCCGACTACGACGCCTTCGACGAGGTCATCAACGACGTCTCGGACAAATACCCCGAAAAGCCGCTGCTGACGCTCTGGTCGGAGTATCGGCGCCACGGGTCGCTGCCCGCCGGCGAGGCGATCCGGCTGCGCAACCACTTCGCACCTTATTATAAGGAGTTCACCGCCGACAGCCATCCGGCCGACGACGCCTACCTGCGCGACATCGAAAGCGAGCGGCCCACGCCCCAGGCGCAGGCGCGCGAGTTGTGGCTCAAAACCGAAAACCTCTGGACAGCGTTCCCCGGCTTCATCGCTGCGCTCAAAGCGCTGTAATACACTCACGAAAGAGCGGGCGGCCGTCGCAGGGAATGCGACGACCGCCCGCTCGTCACCGAAACGGTCACTCCTTCCCTGCGCGAAGCCGGGCGAAGCAGTGGCGGCAGATCGGTTCGTAAGAGTCCTGCGCGCCCAGCATCACCTGCTTCTCGTCGGCCGTCAGGCGGTGCGAATGGTGCGCCAGATTGCCGCACCGCACGCAGATTGCGTGCACCTTCGTGACGTACTCCGCCGTGGCCATGAGCGCCGGCATCGGACCGAACGGTTTGCCCGTATAGTCCATATCCAGTCCCGCGGCGATCACCCGCACGCCGCTGTCGGCCAACGCCCGGCACACGTCGACGATCCCCTCGTCGAAGAACTGCGCTTCGTCGATCCCCACCACGTCGACGTCGGAGGTCAGCAGCAGGATATTCTGAGCCGATTCGACCGGCGTCGACCGGATGGCGTGGGCGTCGTGCGACACCACCTCCTCGTCGGAGTAGCGCGTATCGACGCAGGGTTTGAAAATCTCCACCCGCAGGTTGGCGAACTGGGCGCGGCGCAGGCGGCGGATCAGCTCCTCGGTCTTGCCCGAGAACATCGACCCGCAGATCACCTCTATCCACCCCTTCTGACTGGCATTTTCCAGAAACATAAGTCGTTAAATTGGTTCTCGTCCGCCGTACCGCCTTTGAAGACATCTCTATGCTTTTCGCCCGGTCGCAGCAGACTTATGTTTAAGTATTTACATTCCCTCCCCTCTGTCCCCTCCCTTTGACAAAGGGAGGGGCTTTTTTCCGCAAGGTAGTTCGGTTCTCGTCCGTCCGATCGTCTGCGAGGACGCCTATATTCCTTCCCCGACGATCGCAGCGGACTCACTTATGTTTGGCCCCACCGACAAAAAGCAAGGCTTTCCGAAGACATCCCAACCATCGGGATACTACCCGCACTCCTCGCAGCGGGTGATGCGGGCGCCCAGCGCGTTGAGCCGGCCGTCGATATTGCAATAGCCGCGGTCGATCTGGTCGATGTTCTGGATCGTACTGCGTCCCTCGGCGCTCATCGCGGCGATCAACAGCGCCACGCCGGCGCGGATATCGGGCGACGTCATGCGCGTGGCGCGCAGGCGGATGCGGTGGTCGTGGCCGATGACCGTCGCACGGTGCGGGTCGCACAGGATCACCTGCGCCCCCATGTCGATGAGCTTGTCGACGAAGAACAGGCGACTCTCGAACATCTTCTGGTGGATGAGCACCGAGCCCTTGGCCTGCGTGGCCACCACCAGAAAGATCGACAGCAGGTCGGGCGTCAGCCCGGGCCACGGCGCGTCGGCGATGGTCATGATCGAACCGTCGATGAACGACTCGATGCCGTAATGGTCCTGCTGCGGGATATAGATATCGTCGCCCTGCTGCTCGAAGCGGATGCCCATGCGGGCGAACTGCGCAGGAATGATTCCCAGATCGGCGTACGAAACGTCCCTGATGCGCAACTCCGACTGCGTCATGGCCGCCATGCCGATGAACGACCCCACCTCGATCATGTCGGGCAGCAGCGTGTGTTCCGTTCCGTCGAGCGCCTCGACCCCTTCGATCGTAAGCAGGTTCGAAGCGATACCCGATATGCGTGCGCCCATGCGGTTGAGCATCCGGCACAACTGCTGCACGTAGGGCTCGCAGGCAGCGTTGTAGATCGTCGTCGTCCCCCTGGCCATGACGGCGGCCATGACGATGTTGGCCGTACCCGTCACCGACGCCTCGTCGAGCAGCATGTAGCAGCCGCGCAACTCCTTGCCGTCGACCGAGAAGAACTCCTCGGCGGCGTCGAAATCGAACTTGGCTCCCAGTTTCTGGAAACCGATGAAATGGGTGTCCAGCCGCCGCCGCCCGATTTTGTCGCCGCCCGGCTTGGGGACGTACCCCACGCCGAAGCGTGCCAGCAGCGGCCCGATGAGCATGACCGAGCCGCGCAGCCGTGCGCAGCGGCGGCGGTAATCCTCGGTCAGCAGGTAGTCGAGGTCGATCTCGCGGGCGCAGAACGCATAGGTGTCGTCCGCCAGCTGCTCCACCTCGACCCCCATCGCCCGCAGCAGATCGATGAGCTGCATGACGTCCAGAATCCGGGGCACGTTGTGCACGACGACCCGCCGGGGCGTCAGCAGCGTGGCGCAGAGGATCTGCAACGCTTCGTTCTTGGCCCCCTGCGGGGTGATCTCGCCGTGAAGGCGGTGCCCGCCTTCGACCTGAAAATATGCCATAACCCGTAAATTTTAATTCAAAGGTAGGAATCTTAATCAAGACCCGCAAGCGGGAAGGGCAAAAACCTGCGAAAAACGGGTGTCCCGCTCATGCGTCCGGTCGCGGCGATTCCGGCGCGGAAGTTGCGCGAACCGGCGGAGAGACGCCGTTTCGGCTCCGCCGAAGACACTCCCGCTCGGCGATGTGCAAATAAATTTGACATTGCCCTCGGCTTATTCGTTCTTTGGCTGCGCCGAAGATACTCCCGCTCGGCAATGTGCAAATAAATTTGACATTGCCCTCGCTTATTCGTATCTTTGTCAAAGGAGGCGCCGACTGCGGTCGTCCTTCACGGCATAAAACTGTACACGACATGATGAACGGAATACGAATCCGCCCGTTTGAAGCCGCCGCGATCCTCGCGGCGCTGACGCTGCTGACAGGGTGCTCGCTGCTGAAATTCTCGGTCGATACGGGCGGCGAACCGCTCTCGAAAGAGGAGACACGCATGCGGCTCCTCACGCGCGGTTTCTATTACGAAGCCTCCGACGAGGTGACGGCCGCCGCCGACTCGATCGCCGCCGACAGCGACGACGCCGAGCTCCAACGCCGTACGATCCGGTGGAAACTGCGCACGACGCGCGCCGCCGTCGACGCCGCCATGCAGCAGGCGCCCGAACTGGCCCTGCTCGACACGTGGATGCTCTACCGCAACATGGATTCGCTCTTCGCCGCACGGCCCGACTCGCTGCTTTTCGGTGCGGGTTCGCCGCTGGCGCGGCGCACCGCATCGCGCCTCCACCGCAAGGCCCGACACCTGGCTTCCGACCTGCTGACACCCGAGCGCTACGAGCTGATGCGGCAGTTCGTCGCCGCACAACCCCTGCCGGCACCCGGCGACGAGGTGCAACCCGACCGCACGATGCTGCCGTGGGTCGATTTCCTGCGTGCCCACGGCATCGAAGCGCTCTATCCGGTGGGAACCATCGCCGAAGTGATGGCCGACATGGGCGACCGCATCGGCGGCGTGACGCAGCAGACGACCAACGCGATCGATTGGACGGGCGACCTCCTTTCGCTCCGCATCCGCCAGGACAGCCTGCGCGACCGGCTGGCCATGCAGCTCGATTCGCTCGAACGCGACTTCAACCGTCTGACGGCCGTAGCCGAGGATCTGCCGGGCGTCTCGCGCGAGGTGGCCGCCGAACTCAACGCAGCGCTCGCCGAAGCCATGGCGACTTTCAACGCCGGCGTCGACAACGCCTTCGCCGACATCGACCGCCAGCGCATGGCGCTGCAACACTACGTTTCGGCCGAACGCGAAGCGCTCGTCGCGCAGGCGCAGCAGGCCGCCGACGACGCGATCGCCAAAACGCTGGCCGCACTGCCGGCGCTCGTAGGCAAGGTGGTGTTCTGGATCGTCCTGCTGGTCGCGGCGCTCGTCGGGGTTCCCTTCCTGCTGGGCTTCTGGGCGGGCGGCTGGCGCGAACGGGCACGCCGTCGCAAGGCCGATCGCACGAAACAGGAGTAGCCGACACCCTTCCGAACCCCGTTTCACGGTCGCCGAGGCGGCAGTCGGAAGCGTTTGCGCCGCTGCGCAGCAACGGGAATCTTCGACCGTCGGGACTTCGAAGCGGATAATCACGGATTTTATTGTATTTTTGCGGGCGTAAAGGGAAAAGCTATGGCTCGCAGGAAACAGAATTATCCCCTCATCGAAGGGTTGGAAATTACGACGCTCGCCGCCGAAGGCAAGGCGATGGGACGCTGGCAGGATCAGGTGGTCTTCGTCCCGATGACCGTGCCGGGCGACTTGGTCGACGTGCAGATCCGCAACCGTCGCCGCCGCTTCATGGAGGGGACGGTCGTACGCTACGTGCACCGCTCGCCGCTGCGGGTCGAGCCCTTCTGCGCCCATTTCGGCGTCTGCGGAGGATGCAAATGGCAGAACCTTCCCTACGCCGAACAGCTCCGCTTCAAGACCGAGCAGGTGCGCGACCAGCTCGCCCGCATCGGCAAGATCGAGTTGCCCGCCGTCCGCCCCTGCCTCGCCTCGGCCGAAACGCAGTTCTACCGCAACAAGCTGGAATTCACCTTCGCACCGCGCCGCTGGATGACCTACGAGGAGATCGCCGCCGGAGGCGACATCGACGCCGGCCCCGCGCTGGGATTCCATATCCCCAACCTCTTCGACAAGGTGCTCGACATCGAAAAGTGCTGGTTGCAGCCCGAGCCGTCGAACGCGCTGCGCAACGAGATCAAGCGCTTCGCGCTCGAACACGGCTATTCGTTCCACAACATCCGCGAGCACGCGGGGCTGATGCGCAACCTCATCGTCCGCACCGCCTCGACGGGCGAGGTCATGGCCATCGTCGTATTCGGCGAAGAGGACACGCCCCGCATCGAAGCGCTGATGAGCCACGTCGCGGAACGTTTTCCTCAGATCACGTCGCTCTTCTACGTGGTCAACACCAAGTGGAACGACTCGCTGGCAGACCTCACGCCCGTACTCTACCGCGGCAAGGACCATATCCTCGAACAGATGGAGGGGCTGCGTTTCAAGGTGGGCCCCAAATCGTTCTACCAGACCAATTCGGCGCAGGCCTACGAACTCTACAAGGTGGCGCGCGACTTCGCGGCGCTCACCGGCGGCGAGACGCTCTACGACCTCTACACCGGCACGGGCACCATCGCCAACTTCTGCGCCGCACGCTGCGCCAAGGTCGTGGGCGTGGAGTACGTCCCCGAAGCGATCGACGACGCGAAGGTCAATTCGGCGCTCAACGGCATCGGCAACACGCGCTTCTACGCCGGCGACATGAAAGCGGTGCTCGACGACGCGTTCGTGGCCGCCAACGGCCGCCCCGACGTCATCATCCTCGATCCGCCGCGCGCGGGGGTCGATCAACCCGTGATCGACGTCATCCTGCGCGCCGCCCCCGAGCGGATCGTCTACGTGAGCTGCAATCCCGCCACGCAGGCGCGCGACCTGGCGCTCATGGACGGCGCCTACCGCGTCGAAGCGGTACAGCCCGTCGACATGTTCCCCCACACGCACCACGTGGAGAACGTGGTGAAGCTCGTGCGGCGGTAGCGGAAGCCGTGCATTCGGGCAGACCGGAGGCCTGCTAAAACCAGGACACCAGCAAATAATCATCGTTGCGCGAAGTGCACAATAACTTCCGCATTGCAAAGGATCGCTCGAAAAGTTTTCTTCTCACAGATTCTTTTCTTGTGCTTTTGGCTTGATCCAAAAGCACCAAAAGATCAAGCACAGCGAAAATAGCGGAAGCAGTGCGATGAGCGGCAGCCCCAGCCTGCAGGACGGCAGACTTGTCGGCGCGGTGACGCACGTGCTGCTCGCAGACCCCGCCAAGGGCTACGGCGTGAGCATTGACGATATGCTCGCGGCGGCGCAGGAACAGGCTTCGAAATTCGACGCCAGTTATATTCAGGTCTGGGGCCAGGCCGAAAAGGAGATCACTCCCGACGAATTCTACCTCTCGGTCACGATCAACGAGAAGGATTCGAAGGGTAAGATCTCGATCCAGACGCAGGAGCGCGCCATGCTCGACGCGCTGAAAAAACTGGGCGTCGACACGCAGAAGCAGCTTCGCGTAGTAGACATGTCGAGCGAATACTTCAAAAAGGGCAACGCCTTGGCATGGAAACAGTTCCAGCTCAAACTGAACACACCGGAACAGGTGGCGCAGGTTTTCGGATCGCTCAACGATCTGGGCATTTCGAACGTCTCGATGGAGAAGGTGACCCACTCGCAACTGGATCAGTATAAGAACGAAGTGCGCATCGCCGCCATGAAGAGCGCGCAGGCCAACGCCCAAACGCTGGCCGGCGCCATCGGGCAGAAGGCGGGCAAATGCTTCTACATCTACGATTCGAACAACGACGTCGTGCCCTACTACGGCAACGTCTTCATGGCCCGCAGCATGAAGGCTGCGGTAGCCAACGACGCAGCCGAGGCGGCGGGCGAAGCAGCCGGACTGGACTTCAAGACGATCAAGCTCAAATACAGCATACAGGCCAAATTCGTGCTCGAATAATTCCGGGCACAAACTTCCCCCGAAAACGACTTTTCAGTTCCGGCCCGGCGAGACGACTCGTCGGGCCGTTTTCAAATCTCCGACCGATGAAAAAGACGCATCCCGCCGCATTTCATACGGGAGACTGCTCTTCTGAAACGACCCGAAACGACGCCTCCGCACTGACGGATTCGCACGATTCCGCATGAAAAACGCGACATTCTTCCGAAAAATATCGGAATAGACGTCGAATTGTTCGAAAAAATAGTATTATCTTTACAAACTTTTCCACCTGATTTCAAGAGGAGGTGCCTATGAAGACGAAACTCTCTTACGATTACGAGCATTACGCCTCGACGGCCGAGCTGCCGGAAGCCGACCGGACGCTTGTGGCCGAGGCCGAGCGCGCCACGCGCCGCTCCCATGCACCCTACTCGAAATTCCGTGTGGGTGCGGCTGCACGCCTTGCCAGCGGCAAGGTGCTCCACGCCGGAAATTTCGAGAGCGAAGTCTTCCCCGCGGGGCTGTGCGCCGAACGCTCGCTGCTCTTCTACGTCCAGACCAACTTTCCCGACGATCCGATCGAGACGCTCGCCATCGCCTCCGACCCGTCGCCGCGCGAATGCTATCCCTGCGGCCAGTGCCGGCAGGTCATGGTCGACGTCGAACGCCGGCAGGGGCGGCCCATGCGCATCGTCATGTCGGGCGGCGGTACGGCCAGCGCGGTCGATACGGCCGAGAAACTCCTCCCCTTCACCTTCAAGCTCTGAGATGTTCTCTTCCGACGATATTCTCTACGAAGACAACCACCTGCTGGTGGTCAACAAGCGCTGCGGCGACCTCGTACAACCCGATCCTTCGGGCCAAAGCGCCCTCGAAGACCAGATCAAGGCCTACATCAAACGCCGCGACGCGAAACCCGGCGAGGTGTTTCTCGGCGTCGTGCACCGCATCGACCGTCCCGTGAGCGGCGCAGTGCTCTTCGCCAAGACCTCGAAGGCGCTGGTGCGGCTCAATGAAATGATCCGTTCGGGCGAAATCCGCAAAACCTACTGGGCCGTCACGGAACAGCGGCCCGACCCGCTCGAAGGGGAACTGCGCCACTGGGTGCTGCGCGACGGCCGCACCAACCGCTCGCGCGCCTGCGACGCCCCGAAACCCGAAGCGAAGGAGGCGCGGCTGCGCTACCGCACGCTCGGCGCCTCGACCAACTACACGCTCGTCGAGGTCGAACTGCTTACGGGCCGCCACCACCAGATCCGCGCCCAGCTCTCGAAGATCGGCTGCCCGATCAAGGGCGACTTGAAATACGGCGCCCGCCGCTCGAACCCCGACGGCGGCATCTCGCTCCACTCGCGGGCGATCGAATTCACGCATCCCGTCCGTCGGGAGCCGGTGCGCATCACGGCCCCCGTCCCCGCCGGCGACAACCTCTGGGCCTTCTTCGCCCGTAACGCCTCCGAACCATGCGCCTGCTGATCCAACGCGTCCGCCGCGCCTCGGTCACGATCGACGGCACACTCCATTCGTCGATCGGAGCGGGACTGCTGCTGCTCGTCGGCATCGAGGAAGCCGATACGCAGGAGGACATCGACTATCTGGCGGGCAAAGCCTCGCGCCTGCGCGTCTTCGACGACGAAGCGGGGGTGATGAACCTCGACGTGCGGCAGACCGCGGGCGAGCTGCTCGTCGTGAGCCAGTTCACGCTCCACGCCTCGACGCGCAAGGGCAACCGCCCCTCCTATTTCCGCGCCGCAGGCGAAGCCTTCGCACGACCGATGTACGAGCGGTTCGTTGCGGCGCTCGCAGCCGCGAGCGGCCGCCCCGTCCGCACGGGCGAGTTCGGCGCCGACATGGCCGTCGAACTGGTCAACGACGGGCCCGTGACGATCTGGATCGATTCGAAAAACAAAGAGTGAAACAACTTATACGATGAAACGCTTTTACCTGACTTTCACGCTCCCGATCCTGCTTCTGGCAGTGTCTTGCAGCGACAGCGACACGCCGGGCGGCGAACCTTCGCCCTCCGATCCGCGCGAAGAGTGCCGGTTTTCGAACGTAAAGGCCACTCCGGCGGCCACCTCGGCCGACTTCTCGGCCAGCTATCTCTATCTGGGAGGATTCCTGGTCAAGGAGAACGGCTTCGTCTGTACGCCTGCGGGGGGGGTGCGCCCGTGACGGTCGTCTGCGAACGGTCGACCGAACCGGCCTGCACGCTGCGAGACCTCGCGCCCGAAACCGACTACGAACTCTACTGCTATGTAGTTGCCGGAGGCCATACCTTCCGCAGCGAAACGATTTCGTTCACCACGCTCGAAAAGGGCGAGGAGCCCGAACCGACACCCGACGGGAAGGTCGTCTTCGGCACGCTGACCGTCTCGGAGCGCACCGCCACCTCGGCCACGGCCGCCGTCACTTACACCTGCGAAGGCGAAGCGACGGTCACCGACGCGGGGTTCCTGCTGAAAAAGGCGGGGCAGAGCGCCGAGACCAGGCAGTCGTGCGGTACGGCAGCGACCTCGTTGCGCTACACCTTCACCGGTCTGAGCGAAAACACCTCCTACGAGGTCGCGGCCTACGTCGTCACGCCGTCGAAGACCTGGCGCAGCACGGCCGCCGGGTTCACCACCGAGGCAGGCGCCGTCACGCCGCCCGACAACAATACCCGCCACAAAGGCTGGGCGGAACTGCCGAACGAAGTGTCGAACGGCGACTACCTCTACGTCGACCATGAATGCGCGATGGAAAAGGGGGCCAGAGCCCGCAACTTCACCGCCTGTTACAGCAAATCGAAGCTCTGCCCCGTGTGGGTCGCCGCGCCGTTGCACGACGCCTATGCGAAGAAGAACGTCGAGCGCAAAAATTCCTACAAGGACGATCCCGACCTGCCCTATGAACAGGTCGGGAAATGGGACGGTTACACGCGCGGGCACATGCTCGGATCCGCCGAGCGGCTGGTAAGCCGCGAGGCCAACAGCCAGGTGATGTACTTCTCGAACATCGGCCCCCAACTCGGCCAAAACGACTATTTCAACGGCGGCGGCGGTCAATGGAACACCGCCGAAGACTGGGTGGACGAGCAGTGGCGCGGATTGGCCGATACCTGCTATCAGGTGGTGGGCTGCTATTGGGCCAACACCAACAAGAAGGTCTCCGGTACGACGATCCCGACCCACTATTTCACCGTGCTGCTCAAAGCCAAGAAGAGCGCCGGAAAGAAATGGGTGGTGAACTGCACGCGCGACGAGCTGCAATGCATCGCCCTGTTTATCGAGCACAAGTCCTACTCGAAGAACGCCGTGACGAAACCCGCTCAATTCGACTCGAAAGGCATCTTCATGCGCGTCTCCGATCTCGAAGCGAAGACCGGACACAAATTCTTCATGAACGTTCCCAACGCTCCGAAGGACACCTACGACACACGCGACTGGAACTTCTGATCGTATCCCGGCATTGCCCCTCGACACCCGCCACAGAGTTCGGACCGTCGAAAAGGCAATGCCGGGAAACACGACGGCCGTCGAAACGGGGAGCGGTCCTCGTATAACCGCACCGAACGATAAAACAAAAAACCGATTTTCGACCCTGACATGTACCCCTGGGGCGACGCACGACCCTATCACAGCTATGCGGCCTACTGCCGCCGCACCTTCGGCCGGCCGATACAGAAACTTCCGGTCGACGGAGGTTTCACCTGCCCCAACCGCGACGGCACGGTAGGACACGGCGGCTGTTCGTTCTGCTCGAACGAGGCCTTCACGCCCGCCTACTGCGACCCGCGCCGCACCGTCCGGCAGCAGGTCGACGACGCGATCGCCTTCCACCGGCGCGGGTTTCCGGCCGGAACGGGATTCCTGGTCTACTTCCAGTCGTACAGCAATACCTATGCGCCGCTCGAACGGCTCCAACGGCTCTTCGGGGAGGCGCTCGCCTGCCCCGGCGTCGCGGGAATCGTCGTGGGCACCCGTCCCGACTGCGTGGATGCGGCCAAGCTGGACTATCTGGCCGACCTCGCCCGCCGCACCTACGTCTGCGTCGAGTACGGCATCGAATCGACCTCCGACGCCACGCTGCGCACGATCGACCGGGGCCACGACTTCGCCGCGGCACGACGCGCCGTCGAGGCGACGGCCGCACGCAGCGTCGCCGTGGGCGCGCACTTCATCCTCGGCCTGCCCGACGAGAGCGACACGGAGCTGCTCGACCGCACGCGCATCATCAACGCGCTGCCGCTCGCCACGGTCAAGTTCCACCAGTTGCAGTTCGTCGAGGGGACGCGCATGACCGACCTCTACGACGCGGAGCCCGCGCGGTTCCGCCGCTGGACGGCCGCCGAATACGTCGACCTGACGGCCGAAATCCTGCGCCGCCTGCGGCCCGACATCGCCGTCGAACGCATCGCGGGTCAGACGCCGCCCCGCATCCGCTGCCGGCGGCCGTGGGGCAACCTGCGCGGCGATGCGCTGTGGCGGATGCTCGAAAAAAGACTCGTCGAAAAAAACGCGCATCAGGGCGAATTTTTCGTATCTTCGCAGCGTTAATCGTTCGCTGTCATGAAAAGACCCAGGGTAAACCGTCAGGCGGTCGTCGGAACCGTCCTCGAATATGTCTGGATGATTTTCGGCATGTTCATCTACTCGTTCGGGTGGCTGGCCTGCATCATGCCCGCCAACACGCTGGGAGGCGGTGCAGCCGGTCTGTCGCTGCTGTTCTACCATATCACGGGACTACCCATCGGCATGTTGACGCTCATCGTCAACGGCGTGCTGCTGCTCATCGGCGGCACGATCGTGGGGTGGAACTTCGGCATGAAGACCATCTTCTGCATCGCCATGCTCTCGGTCACGATGTCGGTGCTACAACCGCTGCTGGCCGCCGTTACGCCGGCCGGGCAGACGCTCTTCGCGCTCGATCCCGTCAGCGACCGCATCCTGCTGGTCATCCTGGGCGGCATCATCGCCGGCATCGGCATCGCCATCTGCTTCCGGCAGGGCGGCTCGACGGGCGGCACGGACATCATCGCCATGATCGTCAACAAGTACAAGACGATCAGCTACGGCCGCATCGTGATGACCGTCGACTCGATGATCATCCTCTCGTCGCTGTTCGTGGGCGACATGGGCGTCGACTCGGTCATCTACGGCTTCGTCGTCACGGCGGTGCTGGGCTATACGGTCGACGTGATCCAGGCCGGCAACCAGCAGTCGAGCCAGATCTTCGTCTTCACGCGCCGTTACGAGGCGATGGCCGACCAGATCATCGCCACCACGCGCCACAGCGCCACGATCCTCGACGCTACGGGCTGGTACTCGAAGGAGGACATCAAAGTCGTGGTCGTGGTCTGCCGCAAGCGCGAAACCTCCCAGCTGCTCAAACTGGTGCGCGGCGTCGACGGCGACGCCTTCATCTCCGTGGGTTCCGTCATGGGCGTCTACGGCAAGGGCTTCGAAGCCCTCAACAAGGTCTGACGACCGCTCCTCAACCGAAACCTCCGACCGTCCGCCGCGACGGTCGCCAATCGATAGCGCCTATGCGAAACATTGCCTTCCCCAACCTGCTGAAAACCTTTCGGGAATATGTTCTCATGACCGCGGGCCTGCTGATCTACTCGTTCGGGTGGATCGCCTGCATCAAGCCCATGGAGGTGGCCGCCGGCGGCGGCACGGGGCTGGCGATGATCGTCAGCCACACGGCCGCCGAAATGTGGGGCGTCGACATCCGCATCGGTACGGTCTTCCTGACGATCAATGCCTTCCTGCTGCTCCTGTCGGGGCTGACGGTGGGGTGGAACTTCGGTTTCAAGACTCTCTTCTGCATCGTCGTGGCATCGGGATTCATGGCGCTCATGGAACCCTATTTCATGGTCCACTACCCGCCGTCGGGCGACGTGCTGGGGCTCGACGACAAGCTGCTCACGATCATCCTCGGCGCACTGCTCGCAGGCGCCGGCATGGCCGTCTGCTTCACCGCCGGCGGCGCCACGGGCGGCACGGACATCGTCGCCAAAATCTTCCACAAATACTGGGGCGTCGCCTACGGCAAAGTCATCATCTACACCGACATCCTCATCATCGGCTCGACGCTGCTGGTAGGCTACGGCCTCTCGGACGTGGTCTACGGCTACATCGTCACGGTGGTCGTCGGCACGTCGGTCGACCTGCTCATGGCCGGCAGCCAGCAGTCGAACCAGATCTTCATCGTCACGGCCGACTACGACCGCATGGCCGAAGCGATCCTGCACGAAGCCGACCGCGGCGTGACGCTCATCGACGCCACGGGCGGCTACTCGCGTCACGAAATCCGCATCGTCATGGTCGTCTGCTACAAGCGCGACGCGGGACACGTCCTGCGCATCGCCCGCGACGTCGACCCCAAAGCCTTCGTCACCATCGCATCGGTTTCGGGCACCTACGGCGAAGGATTCCGCAAACTGACCCAACTCCGCTGACCTGCCCGATGGAGCGTTACGCCGATATCGTCCTGCCGCTGGCGCAGCCCGCCTACACCTACGCCGTCGCCGACGGTCTCGACGTGGAGGAGGGGCAGGCCGTGGCCGTGCAGTTCGGGGTGCGGCGCATCTACACGGGCATCGTCTGGCGCATCCACGGCCGGCGGCCCGACTTCCCCCGCATCAAGACCGTCTCGCGGGTACTCTACGACCGTCCGCTGCTCGACGCACGGCAGCGCGCCCTGTGGGAGTGGATGGCCGACTACTACCTCTGCACGCTGGGCGAGGTGATGCGCTTCGCCCTGCCGCAGACGATCAAGCCGTCGGGCAACAGCGAACAGGAGTTCGCCGACCGCGAATACCGCCCCCGCACCGAGCTCTACGCGGCGCTCGACGCCTCGTTGCACGACGAGGAGCGGTTCCACGACCTCATGGAGCGGCTCTCGCGGCGGGCGCCGCGCCAGTACGCCGCGCTCCTGGCCATCGCTTCGGCCGAGGGCGGCGACCGCATCTCGACCGGCGAGGTGCCCCGACGGCTCTTGGAGGCCGACGCCGCGACGCTGGCGGCATTGCAGAAGAAGGGCCTCGTCACGCTCACCCGCCGCGAACGGAGCGTCGAACGCGGCTGCGTGCGGTTCCAGCTTCCGACACTCACACCGGCCCAACAGAGCTGCCTCGATACGATCCGCGGCCACTTCGACGCCGGACGCCGCACCGTGCTGCTGCACGGCATCACCGGTTCGGGCAAGACCGAGCTCTACATCCACCTGATCGCCGAGGCGCTCGCCCGCGGCGGCGACGTGCTGCTGCTCGTGCCCGAAATCGCCATCACGGCGCAGCTCATCGCGCGGCTCGAACGCATCTTCGGCAGCCGCGTGACAGCCTACCACTCGAAGCTCACGCTCGCGCGCCGCACCGAAAGCTACCTGCGCCTGACGCGCTCCGACGGCGGGGAACTGGTCGTCGGCGCCCGCTCGGCGCTCTTTCTGCCGCTGCGGCACCTGCAACTGATCGTCGTCGACGAGGAGCACGACACAGGCTACAAGCAGACCGACGCGCAGCCGCGCTACAACGCCCGCGACGTGGCCGTCGTCATGGCACGCCTGCGGGAGGCCCGCACGGTGCTGGGCAGCGCCACCCCCTCGCTCGAAAGCTACGCCAACGCACTGAGCGGCAAGTACGGGCTGGCGACGCTCGACGAGCGCTACGGCGATGCTCGGCCGCCGCTCGTACTCGTTTCGGACACGCTGCGCGCCGTCAAGCGCAACGAGCGCAAGACCCATTTCAACCGCCTGCTGCTCGACAAGCTCGCCGACGTACTCGCCCGCGGCGAGCAGGCGATGCTCTTCCAGAACCGCCGCGGATTCGCCCCCTACGTCGAGTGCCGCGCCTGCGGCTGGACGGCCCGCTGCCCCCGCTGCAACGTGACGCTCACCTACCACAAGCGCGACGACCGCCTCCAATGCCACTACTGCGGCCACGTCGAAACCGTCCCCGTCCGCTGTCCGGCGTGCAGGGCCGGTGAGGTAACCCCCGCGGGATTCGGCACAGAGAAGGTCGAGGAGGAGTTGGCGCGCCTCTTCCCCGCGGCGCGCATCGAGCGGCTCGACCGCGACACGGCGACCTCCGAACGCGCCTACCGCGCCATTATCGACCGCTTCGAGAGCGGGCAGAGCGACCTGCTGGTCGGCACGCAGATGATTACCAAAGGGTTCGACTTCGCACGGGTCTCGCTGGTAGGCATCCTCAACGCCGACAACCTGCTCTTCGCACCCGATTTCCGCGCCGCCGAACGCGCCTTCCAGCTGATGACGCAAGTGGCCGGACGCGCCGGACGGCGCGACGCGGCGGGCGAAGTGGTGATCCAGACCACGGAGCCCGAACACCCCGTCATCCGGCAGGTCGCCGCGGGCGACTACGAAGCGATGGCGCGCACGCAGCTGGCCGAACGCCGCGCCTTCGCCTATCCGCCCTACGCACGGCTGATCCGCCTGACGCTCCGCCAGCGCGACCGCGACCTGCTCTACCGGGCTTCGGCGGCGCTCGCCGTGGCGCTGCGCGGCCGTTTCGGCAGACGGGCCATGGGGCCGGTCGCTCCGCCCGTCGACCGCATCCGCGAGGAGTACATCACCGAATTCCTGCTCAAAATCGAGAGCGGCGCCTCGGCCTCCCGTGCCCGGGAAGTGCTGCGCGAGGTGCTCCGGCAGACGCTCGGTGCGAAAGAGTTCCAAACCGTAACGCTCAGCTGCGATGTCGATCCTCAGTGATACGGTGCGCGGCGTCGGACGGCTGTTCTTTCCCGTGCGGTGTCCGGTCTGCGGCGGCGAGATGCCGCCCGGCAGCCGCGTGGTCTGCACCCGCTGCCGCTATGCCGTGCCACTCACGGGCTTCTGCTATGCGACCTACAATCCCTTGTGGGAGCGGCTCTCGGCGCTGGTTCCCGTCGAACAGGCCTCGGCCTTCCTCTACTTCATCCCCGGCAGCGGGTGGCGCGAGCTGATCCACCGCTTCAAATACGACGGCGCATGGCGCCTTGCACGCGATATGGGCGTATGGTACGGTCACTGCCTGGCTGACAGCGGCCTCTACGACACGGTGGACCGGATCGTCCCCGTGCCGCTCCACTGGCGCAAACGGTTGCGCCGCGGCTACAATCAGGCGGAGTACCTGGCCGAGGGGATCGCCCGCGCGCTCCGCGCCGAGGTCGACCGCCACAGCGTCCGCCGCATCCGCAACAACCCCGCGCAAGCGCTCCACCGCCACGCCGAGCGGTGGGACAACGTCGAGGGAATCTTCGCCGTACGCCGTCCCGAAAGGCTCGCGGGGCACCATCTCCTGCTGGTGGACGACGTGCTCACTACGGGCGCCACACTGCTCTCATGCGCCGAGACGATCCTGCGCGCCGCGCCCGACTGCCGGCTGAGCGTCGCGGTGCTGGCCGTCCCGCAGCGGGAGTTCGGCCTCGACGGATGACGGGCGGGAAAATGTACCGTCAGACGCCCTGCGAACGGTGCCGATGCGGCTTCGGTTGGCCGCCGGCGGAGGAGCCGCACGAGCCGGAGCGAGTTGCAGGCCGCCGCGCGGGGCGGTGACGGACTGCCGACATCGCCGGGCGATGCTCCTCTCGGCACGAAACGTCTCCGGCCGTTTTTGCGGACGGATATTTTATTTTTCACACTTAATTTTATTTATTGCGCAGCTTTGCGTAATTTTGAATCCGAAACCGAATGCCATGTCACAGGAAAACAATACGACACCGTCCGCACGCAACCGCGAAGCCTACGCCGCACTGACCGAAATGGGCGGCAACGTCCCGCCGCAGGCCGTCGAACTGGAAGAGGCCGTGCTGGGTGCGCTGATGCTCGAAAAGGACTCGATCATCACCGTACAGGAATTCGTCACCCCCGAAGCCTTCTACACCGAGGAGCACCGGTTGATCTACCGCGCCATCGAGGAGCTGTCGTCGGAGTTGAAGCCGATCGACCTCTACACCGTCACCGAGCGGCTCAAAGTCAAGAAGGAGCTCAAAAAGGTGGGCGGCGCCTCCTATCTGGCGCAGCTCACGCAGAAGGTCGGTTCGGCCGCCAACGTCGAGTTCCACGCCAAAATCGTGGCGCAGAAGTACGTGCAGCGCGAACTGATCCGCTCGGCCACGGAAATTCAGCGCCGTTCCTACGACGAATCGACCGACGTGACGGACCTGATCGGCTTCGCCGAGCAGGAGATCTTCAAGGTGGCCGAAGGACACGTGAAACGCTCCGTGCAGTCGGCAGCCGACGTGCTGGCGCGCACGCTGGCGCAGATCGAGGAGAACGCCAAGAACAAGAGCGCCTTCAACGGCGTGCCGTCGGGCTTCATGGCGCTCGACCGCGTGACGATGGGCTGGCAGCCGTCGGATCTGATCATCATCGCCGCCCGCCCCTCGATGGGTAAGACGGCCTTCACGCTCACCATGGCGCGCAACATGTCGGTCGACCACGAGCAGGCGGTCGCCTTCTTCTCGCTCGAAATGCCGGCGCACCAGCTCATGATGCGTCTGGTGGTGGCCGAGACGGGCATACCGGGCAACGACCTCAAACTGGGACGGCTCTCGCCCGAACAGTGGCGCCACCTCGAATCGGCCACCAAGCCGCTGGGAAGCGCCAAACTCTTCATCGACGACACGCCGGCGCTGTCGGTCTTCGAGTTCCGCTCGAAGGCGCGCCGTCTGAAAATACATAACGACATCAAGATCATCATGATCGACTACCTGCAACTGATGACCGGCGGCCCGCAGGCCGCCAAGGGAGGCAACCGCGAGCAGGAGGTGTCGTTCATCTCGCGCACGCTCAAAGCCATCGCCAAGGAGCTCAACGTCCCGATCATCGCCCTTTCGCAGCTGAACCGTTCGACCGAGTTGCGCGGCGGCTCGAAGCGGCCGCAGCTGTCGGACCTGCGCGAGTCGGGCGCCATCGAGCAGGACGCCGACATCGTGGCCTTCATCCACCGTCCCGAATACTACGGCATCAACCAGGACGAGAACGGAATGCCCACGGCGGGCATGGCCGAGCTGATCATCGCCAAGCACCGCAACGGCGCCGTGACCGACGTCAAGCTGCGCTTCCTGAAAGACCAGGCGCGCTTCGCCGACATCGACGACGCCGACCTGCTGCCGGGCGGCGCGCCCGCACCGGGACAGCAGTACGACGATTTCGCCAGCGATTCGAACGCACCGGCAGGCTTCGCCCCCGGCCCCGCATCGATGGTCTCCACCGAATTCGACATCACGCCCCGCCCGCTCGGCGACGAAGCCCCCTTCTAAGGCCATGTTCGTCCGTATCGCAGCAGGAGCCGTCGCAGGCATCGACGCCGTGACGGTCTCGGTCGAGGTCAACGTCGCCGCGGCCGGACAACTGGGCCTCTTTCTGGTCGGGCTGCCCGACAACGCCGTCAAGGAGAGCGAACAGCGCATCCGCTCGGCCTTCGAAAACACGGGGCTGCGGATGACGGGCAAGAAGCTGGTGGTCAACCTCGCTCCGGCCGACCTGCGCAAGGAGGGGGCGGGTTTCGACCTGCCGATCGCCGTGGGCATCCTCGCCGCCACGGAGCAGGTTCCGGCCGAGGCGCTCGACGGGACGATGCTGGCGGGCGAACTGTCGCTCGACGGAACGCTCAAACCCGTGCGCGGCATCCTTCCGATGGCCGTCAAGGCCCGCGAAGAGGGGCTGCGGCGTCTGATCGTCCCGTGCGACAACGCCTGCGAAGCGGCCGTGGTCGAGGGCGTGGAGGTGATCGGTGCGGCATCGCTGGGCGAGACGGTGGAGTACCTGCGCGGCGACCGGACGATCGCACCGGCGGCAGCTCCCGCCGCCTTCGCGGAGGAAGAGGGCGGCTACGCCGAAGATTTCGCCGACGTCAAGGGGCAGGCGGCCGTCAAGCGGGCGCTCGAAATCGCGGCGGCGGGCGGCCACAACGTGCTGATGATCGGCGCGCCGGGTTCGGGCAAGACGATGCTCGCACGCCGGCTGCCCTCGATTCTGCCGCCGCTGACGCTCGACGAAGCGCTCGAAACGACCAAGATCCACTCCGTCGCGGGCAAGATCGGAGCGCACCGCGGCCTGCTCGCCGAACGGCCCTTCCGCGCACCGCACCACCTCACGTCGCAGGTGGCGCTCATCGGCGGTGGACAGTCGCCCCGTCCGGGCGAAGTGTCGCTGGCGCACAACGGCATCCTCTTTCTGGACGAGCTGCCCGAATTCGGCCGCAACGTGCTCGAAGTGCTCCGGCAGCCCCTCGAAGAGCGGCGCATCACCGTCTCGCGGGCGCGTTACAGCGTCGAGTATCCGGCCAACTTCACGCTGGTGGCGGCGATGAATCCCTGCCCGTGCGGCTACTACAACCATCCTACGCGCGAATGCACCTGCCCGCCGGGCGCCGTACATCGCTATCTGGGCCGTATCTCCGGCCCGCTCATGGACCGCATCGACCTGCACATCGAGGTGACGCCGGTATCGATTCAGGAGATGGCCTCCGCCGAACGCGGCGAACCGAGCGCCGCGATCCGCCGGCGGGTCGTCCGCGCCCGCGAAGTGCAGCGCGACCGATTCAGGGGCGTGGCCGGCGTCTACACCAACGCGATGATGACAGGCCGTATGGTGCACGAATACTGCCCGATCGACGCCGAAGCGCGCACGCTGCTCGAACGGGCCATGGAACAGCTCAGCCTCTCGGCACGCGCCTACGACCGCATCCTGAAAGTGGCGCGCACGATCGCCGATCTGGCGGGCGACGAGCGGATCGGCACGACGCAGATCGCCGAGGCGATCGGCTACCGCTCGCTCGACCGCGAGTCGTGGGGACGGTAAATTTCAGACAACGACCATGAACGACAAACATAAATACTACGCATTCATCAGTTACAAACGCGAAGACGAGGAGTGGGCGGCATGGCTCCAACACGAATTCGAGCACTATCGTTTGCCGTCGACATTGAACGGGCGACCGGATTTGCCGACCGAATTCGGGCCGATCTTCCGGGATGTCGACGAGCTGAGTGCGGGAAACCTGCCGGCCCAAATCCACGAGGCGCTCGAAGCGTCCGCACATCTCATCGTCGTCTGCTCCCCGCTGTCGGCGAAATCCGAATGGGTGAACAAGGAGGTCTCCGATTTCATCGAAATCGGCAGACGAAAAGGAATCGACAACATCGACAACATATTTCCGTTCATCGTCGAAGGCACCCCCCACGCCGCCCGCGCAGCGGAGGAGTGCTTCCCCGCGATCCTGCGCGATCTGCCGGCCAGCAGGGAGCGGATCGGCGGCAACGTGAACGAGACCGGACGCGACAAGGCCTTCATCAAGACCTTGGCCGGCATGCTGCGGATAAGGTTCGACGAACTCTGGCAACGTTACGAAAAGGAGAAGATCGAGGAGGAGCGCCGCAAGCGGGAGGAGCGGAACAGACTGCAACTGATCCAAAGCCGGTTCCTGGCCGAAAAAGCGACGGACCTTGCCGATCGGGGCGACTCCTACCTGGCCCGGCTTCTGGCTTTGCAGGCGCTTCCGAAAAGACTGGGCGATCCCGAAGACCGCCCCTACTGCCCCGAAGCGGAGGCGGCCCTGCGGGTCGCCGACGGAAAACGCTCCGCGATCATAAGGGGGCATACCGACAGAGTTTCCTGTGCCGTATTCAGCCCGGACGGGAAGCGGTTCGCCACCGCATCGGAAGACAAGACCGTCCGCGTCTGGGATGCAGAATCCGGCGCGGAGATCCGCAGGTTCACAGGCAAAGACAAAAAAGGCTTCGTAGCATTCAGCCCCGACGGAAAACGGATCCTATTCGCTGACGAACGCAGGTTGCGCTATTGGGATATCGAGACATGGAAAGAGATCAAGCTTGAGTACTTGTGGGATGGGAGAGAGATTGATTACCCAATGGGACGTATCGCGGCATTCAGTCCCGACGGGAGAATCTTTGCCTACATACTCGGAGGCTCCAATCTAAATTTTTGGAATTTTGAAACATGGAAAAATGAGTTCCAAGGTGAAATTGGAGGATCCATAACTTCCCTCGCATTCAGCCCCGACGGGAAGCGGATCATATCTGCTTCCGACGATAATACCGTGCGTATCTGGGGCGTCCGCCTTCATCCCGAAATTAAGAAACTCCGAAGGTTAAAAGGGCATACTTCCGAGGTTTATTTTACGACATTCAGTCCCGACGGAAAACAGATCGTTTCCGCATCCTGGGATAATACCGTGCGTATCTGGAACGTCGAAACAGGCAAAGAGATCCGTAAACTCGAAGGACATACCAATCGTGTGTTTTCCGCCGCGTTCAGCCCCGACGGGGAACGGATCGTTTCGGCCTCCTCCGATCATACCGTGCGCATCTGGAATACGTTATCCGGAAAGGAGATCCGCAAACTCGATACGGGTGATTCTGTAAACTTCGCAACATTCAGTCCCGACGGAAAGCAAATTGTTTCAGCTTTCATGTACTCAGAAAATAACCCCGTGTGTATTTGGGATACTGAAACAGGCGAGGAGATTCTCAGTCTTGAGGGGCATACCGCATATGTAAGTTCCGCCGCATTCAGCCCCGACGGGAAACGGATCGTTTCCGCATCTGCCGATAATACCGTGCGTATCTGGGACGTCGAAACAGGTAAGGAGATCCGCAAATTCGAGAAGCATACCGATCAGGTAAATTCCGCCGCATTCAGTCCCGACGGGAAGCGGATCGTTTCGGCTTCCGACGACAAAACCGTGCGCATCTGGAATGCAGAAACGGGCGAAGAGATTCACCGGTTTGAAGAATATAGCAATGATGTCAGATCCGCCGCTTTCAGTCCCGACGGGAAGCTGGTCGTTACGGCCGACGCCGATTTTAGCGTGCGCATCTTTGATGTAGAATCCGGAGCCGTGTTTCAAAAATCGGGATTATCTTGGAATGCCGTATCATTCAGCCCCAACGCAAAACAGCTCGTTTCCGGCGATGACAATAATGTCGTAATCTGGGAATTCGAACCTTTGCAGGAGCTGATGGACAGAACCCGCGAACGGGTCGAAAACCGACCGCTGACGCAGGATGAAAAGAAAAAATACTATCTTGACTGACAAAAACGATATGATAAAACGCATCATTCTTTCGGGCGGCGGCACGGGCGGCCACATCTATCCGGCCGTCGCAGTGGCCGAAGCACTTCAACGCCGCTGCGGCGACGGGGTGGAACTGCTCTTCGTCGGCGCCGAAGGCAAAATGGAGATGGAGAAGATTCCGGCGCTGGGCTACCGCATCGTAGGGCTGCCGACGGCGGGACTGCAACGGCGGTTCGCGCTGTCGAATCTGGCGCTGCCCTTCAAGGTACTCAAAAGCGTCGGCCGTGCGCGGCGCACGATCCGCGAGTTCGGCGCCGACGTCGTGGTGGGATTCGGCGGCTACGCCTCGGGGCCCGTGCTGTGGGCCGCGCAGCGATCGGGAATCCCGACGCTCATCCAGGAGCAGAACTCCTACGCCGGTCTGACGAACAAGATTCTCGCACGCGGTGCGCGGCGTATCTGCGTGGCCTACGACGGCATGGAGCGCTTCTTCCCCGCCGAGCGGATCGTGCACACGGGAAATCCCCTGCGCGGACGCTTCGCCGTGCCGACCGAGGCCGACCGGCTGGAAGGAGCGGCCGCTTTCGGATTGGACGCCGCACGCCCCACGGTGCTCGTCGTGGGCGGCTCGCTGGGCTGCCGCACGCTCAACGAGACGATGAAGGCGTGGCTCGCGCGACAGGAGTTCCGGCCGCCGTTCCAAGTGATCTGGCAGACGGGCAAATATTACGAGGCCGAGATGCGGCGCTTTCTCGAAGAACATCCCGCGCCGGGCGTCTGGCAGGGAGCCTTCATCGACCGTATGGACCGCGCCTATGCCGCGGCCGACGTCGTGGTGTCGCGCAGCGGCGCCTGCTCCGTCTCGGAGCTGTGTCTGGTGGGCAAACCCACGCTCTTCGTCCCCTCGCCCAACGTGGCCGAAGATCACCAGACCAAGAACGCGCAGGCACTCGTCGACCGGCAGGCTGCCGTTCTGGTCGCCGACGCCGAAGCGCCCGCACGGGCCATGGAGACGGCGGGTGAACTGCTCGCCGACCCCGCACGGAGGACGCTGCTCGCCCGCAACATCGCGGCGCTGGCCGTGCCCGACGCGGCGGAGCGGATCGTCGACGAAATCGAAAAAATCTGGTAAGATGGAGATACAACGCATCTATTTCATCGGCATCGGCGGTATCGGCATGAGCGCACTGGCCCGCTATTTCCTCCACGAAGGCCGCAAGGTGGCCGGCTACGACCGCACGCGGTCGGCACTCACCGAGGCGCTCGCGGCCGAGGGAGCCGCCATTCACTACACGGACGACACGGCGGCCATTCCCGCCCCGTTCCGCGAGCGGGAGGGCACCGTGGTGGTCTACACCCCCGCCGTGCCGGACGACCACGCCGAACTGAGCTGGTTCCGAGACCACGGCTTCACCGTCGAGAAACGGTCGCAGATGCTGGGCCACCTCTCGGCCGGCAAATACGTGATGGCCGTGGCCGGCACGCACGGCAAGACCACCACCTCGACGCTCGTCGCATGGCTCAACCGCGAGGTCGAAGGGACCGGAAGCGCCTTTCTGGGCGGCATCTCGAAAAACTTCGGCAGCAATCTGGTGCTGGGCAACGGGCCGCGGCTGGCGGTCGAGGCCGACGAGTTCGACCGCTCGTTCCTCCGCCTACGGCCCGACGTGGCGGTCGTCACGGCCGTAGACGCCGACCATCTCGACATCTACGGCACCCACGAAGCCGTGAAGGAGGCCTTCGCACAGTTCATCGAGCGCATCCGGCCGGGCGGCGCGCTGGTACTCAAAGCAGGCGTCGACGTGGCGCTGCGCAACGACGCCGTCACGGTCTACCGCTACGCCTACGACACCCCCTGCGACTTCTACGCCCGCGACGTGCAGCTCATCGAGGGCGGGCACTACCGCTACGATCTGGTCACGCCGTCGGGTGTGATCGCCGACTGCACGTTGGGGATCCCCGGCTGGGTCAACGTCGAAAACGCCGTCGCGGCCGTCGCGGCGATGTGGTGCGCCGCCCGCGCCGAAGGAGGGACGCTCGACACAGAGCGACTGCGGCGTGCGCTGGCGGCCTTCGAGGGGGTCAAACGCCGCTTCGAATTCTATGTCAATACCCCGCGGCAGGTCTACATGGACGACTATGCCCACCATCCGCGCGAACTGGCCGCCGCGCTCACCTCGGTGCGGCGGATGTTTCCCGGCCGGCGCGTGACGGCGGTCTTCCAGCCGCACCTCTACACCCGCACGCGCGACTTCTACCGCGAGTTCGCCGAGGCGCTGTCGCAGGCCGACGAAGTGCTGCTGCTGCCGATCTATCCCGCACGCGAGGAGCCGATCGAGGGCATCGCCTCCGAGATCATCGCCGAACGGGTCACCGTACCGTGCCGCATCGTCGGCCGCGAAGCGCTGGCGGCGACGCTCGGCGCAGCCGCGACCGACGTGGTCGTCAGCTTCGGGGCGGGCAACATCGACGCCTGCTGCGATGCCGTGGCGGACGTATTGCGTAAAAAAGCCTGACGGATGCCCAGACCGCTGCGATACACGCTCATCGGGCTGCTGTGGGCCGCCGTGGCCGGGTACATCGTCTACTCGGCCGCACGGGTGCGGACTCACCGGCGACAGCTCGTCGTGCAGCGGCTCGATATCGAGATCGCCGACAGTTCGTCGCACGGGCAGCTCGTCACGGGCGGCGCAGTACGGCAGTGGCTGGCGCGCAGCGGCGTGAAAACCGTCGGTGCGGCGGCGCGCGAGGTCGACCTGCGGAGCATCGAAGGACTGATCCTGCGCAACGGGTTCGTGGCCGACGCCACCGCCTCGATCGACTACGGCGGCGTGCTGCGCATCGCCGTGCGCCAGCGTCGTCCCGTCGTGCGGCTGCTGTTCGACGGCTACAACGCCTACGCCACCGACGAAGGGTATCTCTTCGCGGCGCCGCAGTCGTCGGCGCTCTACGTTCCGGTGATGACCGGTTCCTACGCCCCGCCCGCTCCGGCCTCCTACACGGGATCGATAGCGGATTACACCGCCGCGCGGATCGCCGAATCGGAGGGCCGCATCGCCGAGATCGAACGCGAAAAATACCCGCTCTACCGCGCCGAGCGCGAGAACGACGAAAACATCAAGGCGCTGCGGCGCATGACGATCAAGAAAGGGCTGTTCGAACGCCGCGAAAATTTCGAGCGCCGCGTGAAGGAGCTGCGTGAAAAAAAGGCGCGGCTGCGCCGCGAATACCGCTATACGGCGCGGGTCTTGCAGGAGCGCATCGATAAAATCTCCGCCCGGCAGGCGGCCGAACGGGAAAAACAAAAAAAGTTGCGGAAAAGCTACGAAGATTTCCTGAAACTGCTTAACTTTGTGGTGCTCGTCGAAAAGGACGATTTCTGGCGATCGGAGATCGTCCAGATCGTCGTGGCGAAAGGCCCGGACGGAGCGCCCGAGATCGAACTGGTACCCCGCACGGGCAGCCATACGGTGATCTTCGGCAGCCCCGACGACGCGGAGGAGAAACTCGCGAAACTGCTGACGTTCTACCGCCGCGGATTGCGGAACATCGGATGGGAAGAGTACCGCACGATCAACGTCAAATACAAAGAACAAGTGGTGTGCACAAAATAGAGCGTCTGCACCGGAGCGGCGGCCGAAAGACCGCCCGCAAGGCAAACGCCCGATGAAACAAAGTTGACAAACGTGGAGAAGAAGAATTACATCGTCGCAATCGACCTGGGATCGTCGAACGTCGTGGTGGCCGTCGCCGAACGCGACGCCGAGGGACGTCCGGTCGTCCGCAGCATCGTCTCGAAACCTTCGCAGGGAGTGAAGGCGGGCATGATTACGAATATCGAGCAGGTGAGCAATTCCATCAAGGCGGCCGTCGAGGCCGTTGGCGAGGAGCTGGGCATCCGCATCACCGAAGCCTACACCGGCATTTCGGGCGATTTCGTGCGCTGCGCCCGCCACACCGACCACGTCTTCACCTCCGATCCGCAGAACGGCGTCAACCGCACCGACGTGGAGGCGCTGTTCGACCGTATGCGCAACGTGCAGGCTCCCGACGACGAGACGATCATGGAGCGCATCCCGCAAAACTACCTCGTGGACGAAAACCAGGAGGTGGCCGACCCCGTCGGATCGTTCGGCAAGCGGCTCGCATCGACCTTCAACTTCATCCTTTGCGCCAAAACCCCGATCGAACGGCTCAACCTGGCGCTGCGCCGGCTGGGCATCCGCTCGCTGGGGATGTACGCCAACGCGCTGGTGACGGGCGCCGCCGTCCTCTCGGCGGACGAGAAGGAGGAGGGTGCGGCCGTGGTCAACATCGGCGGCGGCGTGACCGACGTGGCGGTCTACTACCGCAACGTGCCGCGCTACATCGCCACCATCCCCATGGGGGCGGGGGCGATCAACAACGACATCCGCACGCTGGGCATCCTCGAACGCCACGTGGACAGCCTCAAACGCAAATTCGGTTCGGCGGTCGCCGAGCTGGCACCCGAAAACAAGATGGTGAGCGTCAAGGGACGCACCGCCAAGGAGACCAAGGATATCCTGCTGCACAACCTGGCCGTGGTGATCGAATCGCGCGCCCGCGATATCGCCGAATACGTCGCGCAGGAGATCCGGGATTCGGGATTCGGCGACAAGCTGGCCTACGGCATCGTGCTGACGGGCGGCTCGGCGCAGTTGCAACATATCGACGAACTGTTCCGCCGCGTAACGGGCATGGAGGTCCGCATCGGCACGGCCGAAGAGGCCGTCGACGAGACGTCGCGGGAAAAGGTCGCTTCGCCGGCCTACTCGACGGCCGTCGGACTGCTGCTCCGCGGCGCCGCCCACGGCGACTGCGCCGTGACCGATATCCCGCGTCAGGGAGGTGCGGCACAGTCCGCCGGGCCGACGATCCCGCGCGCGACCCCCTACTCTGCCGGGAAGCCCGCGACAGGCGTTTCGGCAGCGCCCTACACACCGCGGCCCGCGGCCGCACCGACTCCCCCGCCGACGACTCCCGCGGCGAACGCCGCAACGGAAGGGGCGGCGCAAGGGGCCGCAGCCGAAACCGCCGAGACGCCGCATCGTCCGAAACGGGGCCTGCTCGACAAGCTCAAACAGAAGTTGGGAACCCGCCTGGACGACTTCTTCACCGGATCGGAAGACGAAGAGATCTGAGTCGCCCGACCGGGCAAGGCGGCGGGAAGCCGAAACAATACGAACGAGAAAACGCAAAACCGGCCGGCAACCGGAACGAACGCCCGACGAAAAAGAGGTTAAGGAATTATGAGTGACGATCTGATGAACGAAATTGCTGCGGCAAAAGATAAATCTTCGATAATCATGGTGGTGGGCGTCGGCGGTGCCGGCGGCAACGCCGTGAACCACATGTGGAACCTCGGCATCAAGGATGTCGGGTTCATGGTCTGCAACACCGACGCACAGGCGTTGGACAACAGTCCCGTCGAGGAGAAGGTGCAGCTGGGGCGTGAAGGTCTCGGTGCGGGCAACGATCCCGAAAACGGACGCAAGGCGGCCATCGAATCGCTCGACGACATCCGCCGCAGGCTCGAAGCGGCCGGCACGCGGATGCTCTTCGTGACGGCCGGTATGGGCGGCGGCACGGGCACGGGCGCATCGCCCGTAATCGCCAAACTGGCGCATGAAATGGGCATCCTCACCGTCGGTATCGTCACCTCGCCGCTGGCCGTCGAGGGCAAGATCCGCTACGAACAGGCCTTTCGGGGCATCGAGGAGCTGAGCCGCAACGTCGATTCGCTATTGGTCATCAACAACGAGAACATCGTCGAGATGTACGGCCGCCTCTCGCTCAAACAGGCCTTCGGCAAGGCCGACGACATCCTCGCATCGGCTGCCAAGGGCATCGCCGAGATCATCACCGTCGAAAGCGACATGGTCAACGTCGACTTCGCCGACGTGTCGAAGGTGATGCGCGACAGCGGCCGCGCCCACATGTCGGTGGCTACGGCCGAAGGCGAGCACCGCGCCGCAGAGGTGGCCCGCGCGTCGCTCGAATCGCCGCTGCTCGACCATACGCTCATATCCGGCGCGAAAAACATCCTGCTGAACATCTCGACCTCCGACGCCGATTCGCTGGCGCTGGACGAGGTGATGGAGATCCTGAAATACATCCAGTCGCACGCCAGCGTACAGGCCCCCGACGGCACGGTGCACGACGCCAACATCATCTGGGGCACGAGCGTCAAACCGCAGCTGGGGCGGCGCATCGAGCTGGTCGTCGTGGCGACGGGATTCGACAGCGCGGCGATCGAGCGCGCCGCGAAACCGGTCGTCCCGCCCGCCGACGTCCTCGCCGCGCAGCCCCGCGAAGAGAACACGGTGCTCGAACCGATCAAACCGCGCCCCGTGCCGACGCTGCGGCCCATGACGCAGGTGATGCTGGGCGAACGGCCGACACGTTATAAGAACATCGAGGCGCAACTGGCCGTACCGGCCTACCGGACGCGCAAGGCCGAGCTGATCGTCGAGACCTCGACCAGCCGCAAGGAGGTGCTCAAGGAGGAGGGCGACGCCGCGGCGAAACCTCCGCAGGAGAAGGGCGGCTCGCTCTTCGACTGATCCGTCGGCAGGCAGTGCAAAACGAAAATAGACGAATTTGGAAGGCAGTCTGGTCACACTCAACCCCGTAGACATCGGTCTGCTCCTGCCGGGAGCGGTCGCGGTGTGCCTGCTGGCGGTCTCGGCCCTCGTTTCGGGCGCCGAGACGTCGTTCTTCTCGCTCACGCCGCACGACATACGGGACATCAAGGCACATCCCGAAAAATCTTCGAACGACGCCATTCTGCGGCTGCTCGGCGACGTCGATCAACTGCTCGCTACGATTCTGGTGGTCAACAATCTGGTGAACATCTGCATCGTCATCCTGGCCGCACGCATCATCAACCTGCTCTTCACGTTCGGCTCGGCCGGCATGCGCTTTCTCTTCGAATCGGTCATCGCCACCTTCCTGCTGCTGCTTTTCGGCGAGATCATCCCCAAGGTATTCGCCCAGAGCCGCCCCCTGCGGTTCGCCCGTACGGTAGCGCGCCCCATCCTGCTGATGCGCTGGCTGATGCGCCCCTTCGCCTACATCCTGATCCGCACGAGCAGCACGATCAGCGAACACGCCGCGCGTCGCAACGAGATTTCGCTCGACGAGCTGGCCGACGCCGTCGACATGACCGCCACCGCCTCGGCCGAGGAGCACAACATGCTCTCGGGCATCGTCAAGTTCGCCAACACCGAGGTGCAGGAGATCATGCGTCCCCGCGTGGATGTCGTCGCCGTCGGAATAGGCGACAACTACCTGAGCGTCAAGGAACGCATCATCGCTTCGGGCTTCTCGCGCATTCCGGTCTACGACGAAGATCTGGACAATATCAAGGGAATCCTCTACGTCAAGGATCTGCTGCCCTACATCAACAACGGCGACGAATTCGGCTGGCAACAACTGTTGCGAAAAGCCTATTTCGTGCCCGAACACAAGAAGATCAACGACCTGCTGGAAGAGTTTCAGTCGAACAAGGTACACATGGCCGTCGTGGTCGACGAATACGGTTCGACGCTGGGCATCGTCTCGCTCGAAGATATTCTCGAAGAGATCGTCGGCGAGATTTCGGACGAAAGCGACGCCGTCGAAAGCGCCTACACCAAGCTCGACGACCGCAACTACCTCTTCGACGGCAAGACCCACATCGGCGACTTCGAACGCATCCTGCAACTGCCCGAAAACACCTTCGCCGACGTCAAGGGCGAGGCCGAGACGCTGGCGGGGCTGATGCTCGAAATCAAGCGCGATTTTCTGAAAAAGGGCGACGTCGTGACCACGCACGACCTCCGTTTCACGGCCCACACGATCGAAGGCCGACGCATCGACAAGGTACAGGTGACGCTGCCCGAATAGACGGCCGCGCACCGGATTCCCCAACCCGCTCAATCCCGAAAAGATGACCCTCCGCTGCATCCTCGCCCCGCTGGCTTCGCCCGACACGCTTCGCGGGCAGGTGACCGATGCCGATTGGGCCGCTGCGGCCGCATTTCCGCCCCGCCGACAGGCCGAATACCTCACATGGCGCGCCGTCGTATACCGCGAACTGGGTGCCGTGCCGATCGGCTACGACGCCGCGGGCGGCCCCGTGCTGATCGGCGATCCGCGCCATATCGGCGTCTCGCACGGGGGCGGGCACGCGGCCGTCGTGATCTCCGACCGCCCCTGTGCGGTGGACATCGAGTCCGAGACACGTCGTTTCACCCGCGCGGCGGCGCATTTCCTTACTCCGGCCGAGGCCGCACTCGGCGACGATCCGCGCGTGGCGGGCGTGGTCTGGTGCGCCAAGGAGACGCTCTACAAGCTGGCCCGCCGTCGCGGAATCGACCTGCTGCGCGACCTTGCGATCGAACGGATCGACTTCGCGGCGGGCGAGGTCGTCGGCCGCATCCGCGGCGGCGAACCGATCCCGATGCGGCTGGAACTGCGCGAAGGGCTGATCGTCGTCCACACCCTTTGATCCGCAGCGACATCCGCCGCACCGCCTTCTCTATGCAGCGACCGATCCGGAAATCGACGGCAACATACGCACCCGGACCGGGCGCACACGAAATCACCCCTGCTGCAATGTATCGCAGCAGGGGTGAAAACCGTTTCCGGCGGCGGAAAGCCCGCGTCGGTCAACTCCCGTGCAGGGGTTCCCAGCCCAACCGCAGATCGGGAAGTCCGGTCAGTTCGCGCACCGCCCGACGCCCCTCCTCGCCCAATGCAAGCGAATAGCGATTGACAAAGAGCGCGATATGACGGTCGATCACCTCGTCGTCCAACTCACGAGCGTGTTCCCTGACGAACGGCCGCGAAACCGTCGGGTGTTCGAGCGCGTAGGCGATGCTGTCGTGCAATACCCGATCGAAGGTGCGACGCACCTCCGCCGGCAATTCCCGACTCGCCACGATGCCGCCCAACGGCAGCGGCAGCCCCGTCTGCTGCTCCCACAACGCTCCCAGATCGGCCACCAGTTCCAGATTGTGCCGCTCGTAGGTAAAACGCCCTTCGTGAATGAGTACGCCCGCGTCGAACGCACCTCGTTCGACCGCTGCGGCGATCTCGGAAAAGAGCACCGGCGTACGGTCGACGATCGAGGGAAAAAAGCGCAGCAGCATGGCATTGGCCGTCGTGAGTTCGCCCGGAATGGCTACGCGCCGGATCGGCGACCGGTCGCCGCGGCGCCGCACGAGCAACTGCCCGTTGCCCCGCCCGAGCGCCGATCCGCTGTCGAGCAGCGCATAACGGTCGACGACGGCCGGCAGCACGGCATAGCTGATCTTCGAAATATCGGGTCCGTCGGGCGACGAGACGCCTTCGTTCAGCTCCTCGATATCCTGGAATCCGACCTCGAACGCGAGGCCCTGCGTCGGGATACGACCGTTGAGCAATGCCTCGAACATGAACGTATCGTTGGGGCAGGGCGAAATACGGAGGCGCAACCGGTCAGTCATCGTCGTCGGCCGAAAGCCGTTTTTTCGTGACCGCCTTCTCCGACCTGCTCCGGCCGCCGAAACGGCCGATCAGGAAGCCCGCCAGGAAGATCACGGCCCAGATGACGAACGTCGTGATCTTGCCCATGGCCCAGACGTAGATCTCGCTCGAATAGAAAATCAGGAGGAAGAAGAGCACCAGCGCGGCGGCGATGCCGATCATCCATTTGGTAGATGTTTTCATAAGCCTATCGGTTTGAATTTCAAGTTTATCTCCCCTTTCCGACACCCCCGGCGGATCGGCGAAGGGGAAGTCGATCCTGCGAAGAGACGGATCCGATTTCGCCGACGAGCAACGCCAACTCCCGTGCCAGCGCCTCGCAGGCATCGGCTACGCGCCACACGCCGAAGGGTTCTCCCACGCGGTTGGAGACGGCACGCACCTCGGCGGCCGGTACGCCCAGCGCCGCAGCGACGGCGAAGAACGCCGCCCCCTCCATGTTCTCCACCTCGGCTCCGGCAGGTGCCGCCCCGCTGCGTGCGACGCTGTTAGAAACCGCCGTGCGCAGCCCCGGAACAGCGAACGTCGGACGATAGACGTCGGCGTACCGTTCCGGCAATCCCTCCACGCGCTCCTCGGCGACGGCGACGACCTCGCCGACGGCAACCTCCGATGCGGGATAGACGCCGGCGATGCCCGCCAGCAGCAGCAGATCGGGACGTTCGTCGACGATCGCACGCGCCGTCGCGGCGGCAGCAGCGGCAGGGCCTACGCCCGTGATGCGGTATGCGACGCCGGGACAGCGGCGCCGGAAAGCCTCGGCTTCGCCCGCCGTGGGGAAGAGGACGACCGTGCGCATACGTCTACCGGCCGACGACGTCTTCCAGCTCTTCGACCGTCACGGGGATCGTACGGTCGCCGAGGATGCGGCAGCCGGTGTCGGTCACCAGCAGGTCGTCTTCGATGCGGATGCCGCCGAAATCGAGATAGCGGCTGCGCAGCAGGTCGTAGTCGACGATCCCGCGGAACTTGCCTTCGGCTTCGCACTTGTCGACGAGCGCCGGGATGAAGTAGATGCCCGGTTCGTCGCTCAGGATCGTCCCCGGGCGCAGACGCCACGTGGCGCGGTGGAGGCAGGTAGCCGACTGCGCAGCACGCTCGGCCACGAGCGAATAGTCGAAACTGCGCTCGCCGATGTTCTCGCAGTCGTGCACGTCCATGCCCAACCCGTGTCCCAGTCCGTGAGGCATGAAGAGGTACATGGCGCCCGCGGCGACAGCGTCGTCGGCCGAACCTTTGAGCAGCCCCACGCCGACGAGCCCCTCGGCCAGCTTGCGGTAGGCTTCGAGGTGTACCTCCTGCATGTACATCATTCCCGGGCGCACGATGCGTGCGATGTGGTCGTGGCACGCCAGCACGATGTCGTAGATCTCGCGCTGCTGCGCCGTGAAACGGCCGCTGACAGGGTAGGTGCGCGTGTGGTCGGAGCAGTAGTTCATCAGGTTCTCGCCGCCGGCATCGACCAGCAGCAGCCGTCCGTCGGCGAGCACCCCCTCCGAGTTGAGGTTGTGCAGCGTCTCGCCGTGCTGCGAGACGATCGACGGGAACGACACGCCGAGCCCCATCGACTTGGCGACGCCCTCGATCGCACCGGCGATCTCGCGCTCGACGACGCCCGCGCGGCACATCCGCATGGCGGTGGTGTGCATGGCGTAACCGATGTGGAAGGCATCCTCCATCTGCGCCACCTCCTCGGCGCTCTTGACCTCGCGCATCTCCGCGACGGCGAACATCAGGTCGACCGACTTGTAGTCGTGCAGCAGCGCAGGAGCGATCCCCAGCAGCGCCGAGAGTTGCAGCTTCGTTTCGCCGCGGTAGGGCGGCAGGTAGTGTATGCGGCGGCCGAGCCGGATCGCGGCGGCCAGATAGTCGGCCAGCGCCGCCAGCGGGCGGCAGTCGGCGACGCCCGCGCGGGCGCCTTCTTCGCGCAGCGTGGGCTGCGGCCCCGTCCAGATGATGTCCTCGACGGTGAAATCGTCGCCGAAAAGCACCTCCTCGCCCGTATCGGCGTCGATGACGCCCGCGAGCGACGGCCGGTCGAGGCCGAAATAGTAGAGGAACGTCGAATCCTGACGGAAATAGTAGGCGTTGTTGGGATAGTTGTTGGCTGAGGGCTGGTTGCCCGGCAGCAGGATCAGCCCGCCGCCCGTCTTCGCGCGCAACTCGGCGCGGCGCGAAACGTAGGTTTTGACCGGAAACATGTTCGTTGATTTTTTTCTTCCATTTCCCGCCTCGGCAATTCGAGCAAGTTCGATTGCGCTCGGCTTGACGAAATGGTTGTCTTTTTTACGTCGTCTCTCTACCGGCGGTTGCCCAGCAGCCGCAGCATGTAGAGAAACAGGTTGATGAAATCGAGGTAGAGCGACAGCGCACCCAGCAGCGCCATTTTCTGCATCGGCTCGTCGACCTCGGCGCCGGAGTAGATCATCCGCTTGATCGTCTGCGTGTCGTAGGCCGTCAGCCCGACGAAGAGCAGGATGCCGACGTAGGTGACGATCCACATGAGCATCTCGCTTCGGAGGAAGAGATTGACCACCGAGGCGAGGATCACGCCCACGAGGGCCATCGTCAGCAGGTTGCCCCACGACGAGAGGTCGCGCCCCGTGACGAAGCCGTAGAGCGACATCGCGCCGAACATGCCGGCCGTGACGAGGAACGTCAGGCCGATCGATCCCAGGTCGTAGACGAGGAAAATGGTCGACAGCGTGGCGCCGTTGACTACCGAATAGGCGATGAACATCAGCGTGGCCGTCAGGAACGACATGCGCATGATGTTGGCCGCCAGGACGAAGACGAGCACCAACTCGGCGACGATGAGGCCGAGGAAGACGAAGCGGCTGCTGAAAATCGCCTGCAACAGCGTTTCGGAGCCGGCCACCGTATAGGCCGTCAGCGCCGTCAGTGCCAGCGCCATAGTCATCCAGAGATAGACGTTGCGGAAAAGCGTCGCGCGCGCGGCATCGGGCTGCGCGGCGGCGAAGGTCGGTTTGGTTGTTTCCATTTTCGTGTCGAATGATTTTGTTATTTTGACATTTCTTTTCGTTTTCCCTGCAAAAGGCGTGCGGCGAATCAGTCGGGCTGCGAATTCGAGGCGTCGGCCGGCACCATGCGGTAGAGCTGGTCGCCGCGCCGCACGAGCGAAGGGGTTTTCAGCGAACAGAAGACCCCTTGCACGGCCTCCTGGGCAGGAGCATTGCCCACATAGGGGTCGGCCGTCAGTTCGACCACGCCCGTCGTCGGCCCCTGGAAGAAGAGCTCGTCGCCGCGCCGCACGGGCGACGCCTCGACCCATACCTCGGCCACCGACTGCTTCTTGAAAAAGTTGGTCACCCGGCCCACGTAGACCTTGCGGCGCGTGGCCGACGACCCGTAATGCTCGCTATGTTCGGCCATCGGCGCACCGGCATAGTAACCCTGCCAGAAGCCGCGGTTGAAGACCGTCGCCAGCTCCTCTTTGAGCGCCGCAGCCAGTTCGGGCGTATATTCGCCCGTCTCCATCGCCCGCAGGGCGCGGTCGTAACACGCCACCACCCGTTTGACATACTCCGCACCGCGGGCACGCCCTTCGATTTTGAGCACGCGCACGCCGGCGCCGACGAAGCGGTCGAGGAAGTCGATCGTGCAGAGGTCTTTGGGCGAAAGGAGGTATTGCCCCTCGGCGGCGAGCTGCGCGCCCGTCTCCACGTCGGTGAGCGTATATTTGCGGCGGCAGATCTGGCGGCAGGCGCCCCGGTTGGCCGAACACCCCGTCTCGTGCAGCGACAGGTAGCACTTGCCCGAAACGGCCATGCACAGCGCGCCGTGGGCGAACATCTCGATGCGCACCGGATCGCCCGAAGGGCCGCAGATCTGCTGCTCGTCGATCGCACGGGCGATGCGGCCGATCTGGTCGAGCGACAGTTCGCGCGCCAGCACCACCACGTCGGCCCACTGCGAAAAGAACTTCACCGCCTCACTGTTCGTGAGGTTGCACTGCGTGGAGATATGCACCTCCATCCCGATGCGGCGCGCGTAGAGGATCGCCGACAGGTCGGAAGCGATCACGGCGTCGACCCCCGCCGCGCGGGCACGGTCGACGAGCGCGTGCATCTGCCGCAATTCGTCCTCGTAGATCACCGTATTGACCGTCAGGTAGCTCTTCACCCCCGCCGCGCGGGCGATCCCGACGATGCGTTCCAGATCGTCCGGCGTGAAATTCGCGGCCGACTTCGACCGCATGTTGAGCTGCCCCACACCGAAATAGACGGCGTCGGCTCCGGCCTGCACGGCCGCCTGCAACGCCTCGTAGCTCCCGGCCGGAGCCATCAGTTCTATGTCGCTTCGTTTCATCTCGAATGTTTTTCTCGTGCCGCCGCTCTTTTCCGACAGCGTTCTGCATCGCAGGCGGTTCGCCCCTCCCGCACGACGGACTGTAACCCGCGGAGACTCGTCCGATTCCGACCTCCGAGGCCGAATCGCGAGTTTTTTCGGGAAATCGAATCGTCTATTTCCTGCGCCCCATCAGGCTGCGGGCGTACTCGCGCAGCGGCTCCTTGCGCGCATCGGGAACGTTCAGCCCGTCGAGCGTCGCCAGCGCACGGTCGAAACGCAGCGAAATCTGCTGCTCCGTGAGGCGCGGCACATCCAGCGCGTCGAAGACGGCGCGCACGCGGGCGATCTTCTCCGCAGGGGCAAGCGCCGCATCCTTGTAGGTGTGGCGCAGCACCTCGCGCTGCTCCTCGTCGGCACGGCTCATGGCCGTGACCATCAGATAGCTCTTCTTCCCTTCGAGAATGTCGCCGCCGATGGTCTTGCCCAACTCCTCGCCGCCGTAGCTGTCCAGCAGGTCGTCCTGCAACTGGAAGGCCATGCCCAGTTCGATGGCGAACTGGTAGAGACGGCGGCTCTGCTCCTCGTCGGCACCGCCCAGAATCGCACCCATCATGGCCGAACCTGCCACCAGCACCGACGTCTTCAATTCGATCATCGACATGTACTCCACGACCGAAACCTTCTGCTTGCTCTCGAAATCCATGTCGTACTGCTGCCCTTCGCAAACACCCAGCGCCATCGTGTTGAAGACCTCCAAAATACGCGGCAGCAGTGCCGGCGGTGCCTGCGCCAGCAGCCGGTAGGCGCTGATGAGCATGGCATCGCCCGACAGAATCGCCACGTTGCCGCCCCAGCGGGCGTAGACCGAAGGTTTGCCGCGGCGCACGGCGGCATTGTCCATGATGTCGTCGTGCAGCAGCGTGAAGTTGTGGAATATCTCGACGGCGGCGGCGGCGGGCAGCGCGACGTCGACGTCGTCGGCAAACAGCCCGCACGACAGCAGCAGCAGCATCGGGCGCAGGCGCTTGCCGCCGCCCGCGAGCGAATAGCGGATCGGATCGTAGAGCCGTTCGGGTTCGGTAGGCAGCTCACGCTGAGCGAGATAATTTTCGAGAAGGTCGAGAAGCTGTTCGTTGGTCTGCATTTTTCTTACGTTTGATCGTTCGTTCGCGACAGCCGTTTTCCCGCCTCGGCAAAACCCGAACGAAGTTCGGCATTGCGCTCGGCTTATCGAAAACGTCGGCGAATACACGTCCAAAGATACGAATAAGCGAGAGCAAAAGCAAACTCGTTTGCATTTTGCCGAGCGGGAGTATCTTCGGCGAAGCCAAAGTACGAATAAGCGAGGGCAATGTCAAATTTATTTGAACATTGCCGAGCGGAAGTATCCAAGGCGAAGCCAAAGATACGAAAAGTCGGGCGCAGAAGCAAGCGTCAGCTTGATTATGCCGAGACGGAGTATCTAAGACGCGATCAAATATACCTAAACTCTTTTGCAAACACATCAAATTTGATGATAACATATCAAGTCGGCGCCTCACAGCAAACAAATTATCGACACAAATACCTAGCTTTGCCATCAAAATAACGATAGATGAAAACAGACTGTTTGAAAGGAATTGACACCTTGCGCTACTCGGATATTTTTTTGGCTATGTATTCTGACAATGGAAGCAGTTGCCTGCATCGCAACCATTCTCACGTATTGGTCTATATGTATTCCGGGGAACTGGAAATAAAGGAACACAAGAAAATTACCCGATTGCACAAAGGGGATTGCGCATTTATTCGTAAGGATTTCAGCGTGCAGCTCACCAAACAAGCATGCAAAATGGAGCAGTTCAAGGCCGTATTCCTAATGTTCACGGATAAATTTCTGCGTAACTTTTACTGCCGCTTGGACAAGGAAAGTCTGCCGGAAAATGCACGACGAAGCAAAGTCAGTCTGTACAGACTGCCGTCCGACCGTCCCGACATCGTAAGCCTGTTCGAGTCGATGACCCCATACTTCAATTCCGGCATCCGACCTACGGACGAACTGTTGGAATTGAAGATGACAGAAGGATTGTACGTACTCCTGAATACGGACA